>Ga0325414_1002303_pt1 | contig 19215 bp, 16 predicted proteins | sample PopdelMetagenome_8_FD_206183 | JGI IMG/M metagenome (GOLD analysis project Ga0325414, IMG submission 206183) | Populus deltoides microbial communities from Bellville, Georgia, United States - Leaf-PdKOR-R3 | ecosystem: Host-associated > Plants > Phyllosphere > Phylloplane/Leaf | place: USA... | reverse complement strand
TTTTTTTTTTTTTTTAACTTAATGATAATTTTATAATTTTAACCCTGAATGAATTTTTAGTTATTAAATAAAATATAATAATAATTCTATAAATAATACAATTTTCTCTGATAAAAATAATTTTTAATTCAACCTGCGCGCAGATAAATTGGCTAGTGAACGTTACTATAAGACAAAACTTTAAAATGAATATCATGGAAGTTACGAAGCATGCGGGGAGCATCTATGACGTTTTCCCATTTTCTTTTATTTTCCACAACGAAAGCAGACTGTTCTGTTAGGGGATCCACGTGGAGAAAACAGCCGCCAGGTCCTAATCCAACGATCATGATCTGTTAAGACCGTAACTACATTCCCTGCTTGATAACACCCAACATCACAACATCACATTGTCTCCATTTATAATTGCAAGATCTTCAGATGTTAATTAAAAGAAAAACCCAAAGTGAGTGTTTTCTCCAGCAAGCCCCCTTACCATGGATCCACAGCAACAAAGAGCAGCAGTTCCCCAGCGCGGCCCTCCTCCTCCAACAGGCGATTTCTCTCCAATCCTCACTGTCTTCCTCTCCTTCATCGCCATCTTCGCCTTGGTAGTCGCTCTCTCACCAGTGTTTTAACTGTTTCAGCATCCTCTTTATATATAGCAGTGCTGTGAAATGCATGTTTATGTAGACGGTCTGTAAAACGGTTTTTGTTTTTGCTAAATAATGATTTTTTTGGTAATTAATGCCGTTCCAGGCTTTTTATAGATTAGAACTTTTAATTATGTATTGAAAGTTGAAACAGTTGTGCTGCGTTGTTGTGGAGAATTTGATTATGATTTATCTTCCTCATTTGGTTTGATTTTCTAATTTTGGAATGTAGTTGAGCTAAAATTTAGGGATTTCACAGTCTGTAAATGCATTATTATCTAAATGTTAGCTCAATAACCAGCTATGCTTAACTTTAGTTGAATCGGACTGTGGTCTTCTATACCGAATTTGATGGTAAATTGACTTCATTAATCATCTCCCCAGCTTCTACATCCATCTTTCATTTCGAATTCGAATTGTTTCGTTGTTTAATTCTCAACAGACCAAGATCATGAGTGGATGGGTGCTCTTTAATATTTTTACTTTGTTTGGTTAACATTATAGAAGTATGTTGAATTTTTATATAAGCTGGAATATATGCTACTTGAGAGTGGAGCCAGGGAATTTATGACGTTCTATGGCAATATTATAGATAGTGATTCCATCGTCATCCAATATTAAGAATAGTTTATCCATCTTGCACCAAGTCCCAGAAGGTCATGTTGGGGTATATTGGAGAGGAGGTGCGCTTCTAAAGACAGTTACAGATCCAGGTGTGAAAACATGACTGTTTATCCAAGTTGCATTTAGTGTTCCTGGCACTTTGCTTGTGGAATCATATTTTAAAATTTTCAGGTTTTCATCTAAAGTTGCCTCTGATAACCCAATATGAGCCTGTTCAGGTGACACTCCAGACAGATCAGGTACGTTATATTTTCCAAGTCATGGATTGAGAGCTCTGTATTGCTGTGTTGACATTTGAATCCTTCTTGTATCTCAAAAAAATGCAGGTTAGGGATATTCCATGTGGTACTAAAGGAGGAGTCATGATTAACTTCGAGAAAATCGAGGTGAGGCCAGAAGTTGTGGCTTTTTATTGACATCACAAGCAGCTTAAGGCTTGACAATCTCCATTTATATTTGCTGCCTTTTCCTCTTAATACAATTTATGTGCATTCTTGAAATGCTTGTCTCAGGTTGTCAATCGGCTTGGTAAGGAATATGTATATGAGACACTACTGAACTATGGCGTGCAGTATGACCACACATGGATATATGACAAGATTCATCATGAAATCAATCAGTTCTGCAGCTCTCATTCTCTTCAACAAGTTTATATTGATGTTTTTGATCAGGTGTGTTATGGAATTCTAAACAAGACATACTGTTTACCCAATAGATCATTCCCTGGATGGTGGTTGTGCCCATCAAGTTTGCTTTTCAAACGTGTCTTAAAGTTGATTTATATTTCTTCCTCCTGCTTGCATCTATGTTGAGGAAAGATCAATTTCACTATCTTTCTCAGATTGATGAAAAGATGAAAGATGCTCTTCAAGGCGATTGCACACGTTATGCTCCTGGAATTGAAATAATAAGTGTGCGTGTCACAAAGCCTACCATTCCAGAAAGCATAAGAAAGAATTTCGAACAGATGGAAGAAGAACGCACTAAGGTATGCTACGCTCTTCTCAGTCAAATGAGTTTGATCTTCATTCTTTTACTTTCCCTCCACTGAAATTTAGTTTGGGACATAAAAGATGATTTAGTTGGTGATGAAAATCTTTTCTGAGATTACTTTGGATATGAAGGCTCTCTCTCTATGAGACTGTTCATACATGTATGTTTTAAGGTTGTCTATTTATGTGGCTTTAGCAGAGTGATATAATGGTATTATGAACATCGTAGAACCTCATTCAACTGAGCAACTTGGATGCTATGGTGGGCACATTGAATTTGACATTCCTAATTTTCTGTATGTGAAATATTTATCACAGATGCATCTGTGAGAGTGATTGATTCAGATTGTGAATTGCTGTTTAGGTCTTAATTTCTATTGAGAGACAGAAATTTGTTGAGAAAGAGGCAGAGACAGCAAAGAAGATGGCTATCAGTGAGGCTGAAAAGAATGCCAATGTGAGCAAGATTCTCATGGAACAGAAGTTGATGGAGAAAGACAGTGCAAGGCGGGAGCAAGAGATTGAGAATCAAATGTATATGGCTCATGAAAAGAGCCTGGCAGATGCTGCATTCTACCGGTGAAAACTCCCTGTTTCCTTCATGTTGGTGTCTTTCAGTCGATTTCTTGAAAGTGGATTAATATACTTGCTCTCTCTCTCTCAGCGTCTTGAAAGAAGCTGAAGCAAACAAGTTGAAGCTTACTCCCCAGTTTCTCGAGCTGAAATTCATTGAAGCCATTGCTGATAATACAAAAATTTTCTTCGGGGACAAGGTTTTAATCTCTCTCTCACACCACATGCACGCACATGCCTGCCCGCCCTAACTACACACAAATTTAACATGACATTCTTTTAACAGGTGCCGAACATGGTTCTTGATCAGAGACTGCTGGGAAATTTTCTGCAAGGGATGTCTGGAGGGATGGCTAGAGAAGTGGTCTCGGAAGAAGTGTGAAGAGAGAGATCGGGAATATAGGTTCGATCTCCAATCTGTCCATTATGTGTGGCCGATAGCTGTATTCCTATACGGCTGCAAGGCAGCGATGATAAATTACTGATTGCATTCCGTTTAAGCTTGGTTTGGGGATGACCTATGCTTTTTGCCTTCTATTAGAAGGTTGCTACCAGTGGTATATGCTTTACGTGTGTACTCTTTAATGTCATTGAGAGAAACAAGCTAGTTATGTTTTCCTAGGTTAAACATTTGTGTTTATTGCTGCACGTTCTCTATTTGCTCACTCATGACCAGTCCACACCCTAAAATTGTAGTGTCACGCCGTAGTATTTGGTACAAAAGATTTGCAAGATTCCTTAATTTTAAGAGAAAGGAGACCAAAGTTTTGATTGTGACGTACTGGGCCCCCCAAATTTCGGTAATTTGATTAGATGATAAATGAGAGCTTGGTTGCTTGTTTTTGAAAATTTTTTATTTTTTTATTTTAAATTAATATTTTTTTAGTGTTTTCAAATTATTTTGAAGTGTTAATATCAAAAATAATTTTTAAAAAATAAAAAAAATATTATTTTAATATATTTTTAAATAAAAAACATCTATAATTACACTCATAATCATGAACTGCAGATATCCTGCGTAATAAAAAAAAAAAATGTTGGGGGCCCTCTCGGAATGGATTCTCCAGAGCACAATGATGGTGACAAGGGAAGCGCAATAAAACAGTAGTTTCGGGAATTCTGAATGGTAAGGTGTAATGGGTGTCCAAGGAAATCGTCTGCTATTTTTTGTTGAAACTTTACAAATGCTGCTCTGGCTCTTGGATTTTTTTTTCTTTTTTTCTAAAAAAAAAAAAAACACTCCAGCTCTTTGATCCGCCTGGACTCCCTGGAGTCTTTGAAGAGGGAACAGAAAGATAGCGTACGAGAAATGATTACATACATTTTGTCTCAAGTTGACAGTTGCGAGTTGAGTTTCCACAACACCAATCTGGATTTGCTCCAGCAAGAAGTAGTGGTGACTGTTATCAATGGAATAGCTTGGGTAGAAATAAATGGAAATGCTGCTCTTAGATGAACAACAATGGAGGAGGATAGAAACGGTTTTAAGGACAGAGAAGGAAAAGCACGATATGGTTTCCTGGATTCCATTTAATTCATTGTATTCAAAATATGCATAGCCAGACAAAGTCTGTTACAGCTATATATCCCAAGCGTTCTCTTCTAGAACTATTCCTCGGAACATACAGGAACAAAAGAGAATGAAAGGCAGCTAGTAAAACTGATTGAAACGGTGCGTAAAGGAAAACTAAATTAAACGCTGCGAATCACCGTTACCAAAACGGTGCGTTTTTGCAAGGGTCATGAGAGTAGCGATCCATCATCTAAATTTGGTCTTTCCCTGTTATTCCTTCTGCTTCTTCTTCGTTTTGGACTCCTGACATTGATTGATAATTTGATACTCTCAAGTCTCAACCTAAGAGCTTTTTGTATAATTTTGATTAGAAAATTAACAAAAAGTTAGCTTGATTTGTTTTTTTTTTTTGTTTTCTTGAAAACAAAAAAAAACAAATTGAAACAAGTCGAAAGAACTAAATTCAACCAAACCGGATTTTATATATATATATATATTAAAGGCTCATTAAACATTGAAGCATATAATAGGCTCCTTAATTTAAACAGTTTGGCTAGGTTTTTTTGACTCAAACCGAACCATTTGAATCGATGATCACTTACAGGTAAAATAAGGGTTAGGAATAATCACAAGACCTTATCAGTAAGGAATAAAAACAATCAAATTACAAGAAACTATTGTAGAAACTATTTTGATAGCAATCAAGCATAGCAATAGCTTAAATTGCTGCGACCATCGAACTATTTTGATTGACAGAACCCGGTAGAATTTCTGGGTCTGAAGGGTTAGGGGCAATTGTGGTCCCCGCGAAAATCACTTTCAGGGTGGCTAGTAAATACATGAACTTTGTCTAGGACTGCTTGGTTGGTAACTACATCTCCCTCCGTTGACTGTTTTGACCTCGGCCCCTACATACGAGCCTCTCCCGCCCATATGTGGTCTGATTGTTAGTTCAGTCCAGTGTTTTTTCCCCCTTGTTTTTGTTTTGTTTAGAATGCGTGACCGTGTGAATCTCCGGTCCTTATTTCTCAAACTCATCGTGTCCTTTACTCGGCCTTTTCTTTCTTTCTTATTTGCTTAATTTCGCCTCCTAGAAGGCCTATGATGAATTAGTAACTGAAGTTGCTATTTGATTGCGGGATTTTTCATGAATGCCTTCGTTGGTTACTCTACCAGCTGAGGGGTCCTTTACTGCGTCGAGAACCTTGTGAGATGTATCCTTCTTCCCATTGCTATTGCTTTGGTCCGGAGATCTTCTTGTTCTTTTTTCGGTGCAGAAGGAAAAACAGTACCAGAGGCCTAAAGCCTGCAGAACAGCACACCAGACGAGTCTGCTAGAAGCAAACGACAAAGCCCTGGGGGAGGGTCCTGCCAAACTTGAACAGCATCAGATTGATTGGAACTCTGGTGGAGAGCGAAGGAGGAGCCGCAACATGCATGCTAATTTCCCTCTTTTTCCTGGGTACATGGCCTGCCATTGTGAATCTGTAACATCCGAAACTTTGAATCAAGGATAATTCATACACTAATATTGCTGTCTGCTGCTTGCTTTTGCCTTGGTTGAAATTTGCGATGAAGGTTGAGACTTGACACTATTACCTGGGTCAGACCGGGTGGCTCATTCATTTCCCTAAATGCTGTATGGATTTGGGTCTTTATTAAGCTGGACAGCTTGACCTGAATTACTACATTTTTGTGAAGTCAATTACACTACTAGTAGAAGCCATTTACAATTATTGTTTGGTAGTTAAATATCATAAACGTGAAAGGGGCTTCAAGATAAGATAATTGAGTTAAAGGGTTTGATGGGTGGGTTTGGTTTTTCCTATAAGAAGCTGTTTTTTAGTAATTTGTTTAGGGGGCGTGTAAAGTCAGGGAATTTAGAGGCTGTTTCGGACTCTATTCTATGTAGTTTGAGGGAACAAGGTGGAGGGGATTCGAATTTTAGTGAGGAAACTTAATTGACAAGTGGTAAAACGATTTATGAAAGATGGAAGTATTAAGGGTTTAGCAAACTTGATCATTGAATCTCGGAAGTTGGATTACTGTGGCTGATAAATCAACTGGGTTTGGTATTATTAGTGCCTGTGTTAATCTTGGATTATCAGATAAAGCACACAGCATTGTCATGAAACGGATGCTCAAGGTGGTTCTGTAGGTCCTGGGGTCTTTGTGCCAATCTTGAAGGCATATTGCAGGGTATAGAACAGCTGAAGCTACTCAACTGGTCATGGAAATTAGCAACTCGGGGCTTCAGTTAGATGAGGGAAGCTACAATGCACTAATAGAAGCATCAATGACAAGCCAAGATTTCCAGTCGGCTATTACTCTGTTTTGGGATAGGAGAGAGGCCAGAACACCTGACCTGAAAGGAAGCTATTTGACAATTATGACAGGTTTAATGGAAAGCCAGCGCCCTGGACTAGTGGCTGTTTTTTTAGATGAAGTTGTTGAGGACCCTCGAGTTGAAGTGAAATGTCATGACTGGAATTCAATTATTTATGCTTTTTGTAATGCTGGGCGATTAGAGGATTCAAAGAGGACTTTCAGAAGAATGGCTTTCCTCCAGTTTGAGCCAAATGACCAAACATATTTGTCCCTAATTAACGGGTATGTGACTGCAGATAAATATTTCGGTGCTTTGATGCTGTGGAATGAGGTTAAGCAAAAGTTCTCACCTGATATAGAGAAGGGTATTGAATTTGATCACAGTTTGGTTATGCTTTCCAATTTGCTCTGGTGAGAGAAGGTTTCTTTGATGCAGCGATGCAAGTAGTGGAAAAATCTCAGGAGATGGAAGATTTTTGTGGATAAATGGAAGTACAAGCAAGCATTCATGGGGAGTCATAAGAAGCTGAAAGTATCGAAGTTGAGAAAGAGGAACGTCCGAAAAATGGAAGCGCTAATTGCTTTTAAGAATTGGGCTGGGCTAAGTGCGTGAGTTTCAAGGATGTCCCATGGTTAGTTGTCTGCTTGAGCTTTTGTTCACAGTTTGACGACGATGCATAGAATTCAAATTGGAAGCGCCTACTTTCAATCAAATGAAACATGTTTTCTTTTATTCAGATGACCTGAATGGACTAGTTTCCAGATGATTCTGAGTTCCCTTTGGTTTCTAGTCATGACAGGATTCAGTAAAGGACTGTCTTCTGCGACGAGGCCAGTGCAGTGCTTGTTTCAATTAGAAGAGTTCAGTTGCACCATTAACTTCCGCAATGTGTATTCTGAGGGCATTTCACTAAGGCTGTATCTTCATACTAGATCTACATGCGTTATTGGTGGATGAATCAGCTGATGGGAGCTGGATTTTTTTTCCATTCGGGAGTCCTGTTGAGCTGTTAAATTCAATGGCTAAGAAAGCAAGATAAACCTTGTCAGCTTTTTAGGATGACATTTTGCTGCTGTAGCTGTAAAACTTTCTTTGTGCCCTAGTATGTGTTATTTTGTATTGAAATATACATTCAAATTCTTTCTATCCAGTGTGAATCTCTAGAGATTCTTTCTACTTGTAGATAAATTGGAAATCATATCGCTGTTTGAATGGGCAGTAAAAATCACGTTTCTTAAGAAAATATGTTGCAGGTCCACTTGCATTAGTTGAAAGTTACTGGTCATAGTGTTCACATTAACAAGTGTGTTTCTCTTCTTTACTGTTTGCTGGGACTTCTACTGGAATGTACGTTGCTTTACAGCTAGAACCCACATGGATATGGTTTGCTTTTAGGAAGCAAAAGAAGGAGAAATTTGAAAGTGGTCTCCTCCACCGAAAGGAACCATCAACTCCTTCTTCCAAATATCACTATAAATCTATTATACTCTCTAGTGAAGCTCCTTCCTTACTTTAAACTTGCTAATATCTAATTCTCCCAAACTCTCACCAATGTCATCCACCTCAAATGCATGGATCCTCACCTACATTCTTCTCTCCCTCCCCGTGCATTTCACCATCTCTGCTGCTGTGCATCCTATCCCAATAAATGGCACATGTCATGACACTTGTGGCACAATGCCAGTGAAGTACCCCTTTGGCTCCGGATTTGGTTGCGGGCACCCCGACTTTTCTAGATATGTAAGATGCAACTCTGACACACTAGAGTTCTCGACTGGAACTGGAATTTACAATATCTCAGAAATCGATTACACAACTGGTTCCTTAATTATCACAGACCCCTTCATGTCTACTTGTAGTTCAATGCAGAACTCAGGAAGCTTTAGCCTGGATCGAGCTAGTCCGTTCTCTTTAACGGGGGAAAATATATTTGTCTTGCTTGGATGCTCAACCAATTCTCCTTTATTTGATCCAGCTGAAGATTTGTGTGCTATGGGGTCGCGCTCCCGTGTATGCAGAGGACTATACTCTTGCAAGGGAGTGACAGGAATAGGGTTGCCACAGAATGCGCCACCTTCCACTTGTTGTGTTTACGAGTCACCTATCCAACTAGCAGGCTACACGTTGGATCTTCCAAAGCTCCAATGCTCTTCTTATACATCAGTATACAGTTTCGGGGGGAGTGAGGGGGATCCAGTGAAATGGAAATTTGGGATTTCTCTGCAATATAATGGTTCATACTATTCTAATTTATGCAAAGATTGTGAATCCAGCGGGGGCTTGTGTGGCTTTGCAGGTTTTGATCAGTCATTTGCTTGCATTTGTAGGAATGGGAAGAACACCTCCACTAGTTGTTTTGGCCAAGGTTAGTTCACAGTTCACCATTCCAATTCTGTTCTTCATTTTCTCTTTCTGTAAGAACCTGTACGCTGATGTATGCCTTTGATTGATCAGGCTATGCCTGGAGCGGGACACGGGAGTCAAAAATTCAAACCAAGCTCAGTTTTGGAGGTAAGTGCCTTTTGTCAAGCTCTACTTTTTATGCTGATCAACTTTAGCATAAAAGTTACTAAAAAAGAAGGGAAAAAAAACTCGCAGCACAAAAAGTCTTCTGTGCTTTGGATTTTTTTGCTGTGGCGTGATTGACTACACCTTTTCCCATTCCCTTTCCCTCAAATCATGGCACCCATGGCACTCATGGCACCTAGCTAGAGAGTGTCAAATTGGCCAAAGAAAGAAACAAAAGGTCATCTAAATGGTATATCCGTTCTTCATTATTTGGTATATCCGTTCTTCTTTATTTGATCGCCTGGAACCCTGAAAAGTTGCCCACACATATTTTCTTTTCCTCTCTTATTTTTGCCTTGTAAATGTGCTCCTGGAAGATTAAACAAATTTCGCTCGTGGGACCCTTGCCCCCACAAAAGTAAACGAATCCCGAAAAGTCAAACAAATAACTAGCTTCGCCCATCCTCAAGTAGATTTCCTGCTTGTTATCTTGTAACCATTAAGTCGTATTTTTGTGCTCGACGCGAGTACTTTTTCTCATCGCTAGCCTCCGTTCTTTTTTCTTCTTTTTTTTCCTTTCTTTATTTACACAGATGCTAGTTACATGTCCTCATCTTTCTCAATTTTCTATTGCCATCCAGGAATCTTGCTCTTGTGGCTGGTACTTTCTATTTGAAGATTGGAAATGAAAGATCTCCAAGAGGTAGCCTAGAACTCATCGCTTCTTAGGTCAAATGCAGCACTCTATTCTCTAACTGACAGGAAGAATGTCCTGATTCTGCATCTACCTAGCTTACTGCATGTCATGATTGTATGTTCCAATTTTGTTTAAAGTTCAAACTTCAAAATGGATAATACGTTCTGTATTACAGCTTACTGTTACCATTACTAATAACTGATGATGTACAAAATCTTCAATTTGCTTACGAAGAAGATAGGTGTGATTGGATAATAGGTTGATTATTTAATTTTTATATTTTGATTCATTTTCTTTAATTAAGGTGACTGGTAGTTTAATGCGAAAAGCTAGGATTACTAGTTAAAAAATAATTAAAATAATTTCATAAGTTATTTAGGTAAATTTTAGACCCGCTAAGTTAATTAGATCACATAAAAAAAAATTTTTTAAAAAGTTATTAAATTTAAAGGAGTTCATAATCCGAGTTACGAGTTTGACATAATAACTCACAAAGTTTGGATTGATCCAATATATCACCATATCAATGTTAAAAAAAAATATATTCTTAATTTTTTAAAACCAAACCGTATTTTTAGTCATCATATAGGTTATTTTTTGACTCATCAAAGTGAGTGGGTCATGTTGGGACAATTTCCACGTGATTTGATTTGAAACTCGAGTTAGGTAAAAAACCAGGTTAAGAGGTTTTAATATTGACTTGTTGGGTGAGATTTAATAATAATGTCAAATAGTTTCTTGTGATGTGAATATTTTTTTCATTAAAAAATTTAGTTTGATACCAGCATAGCCCGTCCAATAAAACTAGTAATATCTAATATAATATGAAAAGAGATTGATAATACTTAGTCTACTTTATTATATGAGTGATGAGGTAAAATTTTCAAAAAATAAAAGAAGAGAAATTATGGTAGTTTGGGTGTCATGACTTGAACTCTGGGTCCGTGGGTCCGTGACTAGCAACACAAGAGCGATGCCATGGGAACACCCTACATGCGCTAAGTCTCGTAACATACATATCAAAAACATGTTATTTAAAAAGATGTAGTATTTTATAATTTTTTAAAATATTATATTATTCAAAACCAATGAAATCAACAGAATGCAAGCGCAAAATCAATAATGGATGAGTATCAAAAAATAAAATAACATATATAAATATTTAAGAAATTAACTATTTGTAACCATCATATAATCAACATATATATTGTTTTATATTATATGCATATTAAAAATTATCTCATTCACCTAAAAAACAAAAACAAAAGGCAAACGGATGCAAAACTGAAAACTATTGAAGATCGCTAAAAAAAAATCAATAAAATCTATAACGGATATGAAAAACATTCAAAGAAATTGATTTTCCAAGAACAACCTAGGAATAGCCATGGAAAGTGACACAGGTGGAAGTGAAAGATAAATAAGTTTACTGCATGTCAAGACCCTCAAGAACTAAAACATCATAAGTATAGATAGACTCTTATAATATTTAATTTTATTTATCTATATCTTTACTTGCCAAAAGATTATCACAACCATTTATACAAAAAAAAAAAATAGAAAAACTCTAATAATATTAAATAGAAAAAATAAATTAGAAAAAATATTATTTTCAAATAGAAATAAAAGCAAAAAGGAATCATAATAAAGAATGGAGAAATATATATTTTCCTAAAAAATCTCATGCGTTAGTCTTCCCGGGTTGGAAGAAAATCATCCTTATGTTTAATTTGCAGTTCTCCATCAAAAATATTTTTATGTGCATGGATCAATCCATTACGGGTCCTTAACATCTTGGTGTGGAAAACCCCATCATGGATCTTTAATCCAATATATTTATGCAGGGCATCCCATCATGGATCTCAACACTAGGATATTAAATGACAACAACCAACACAAACATAAATAACACATAAGTTTCATGATGTCTCCTCCTCTCTTATATAAACATACCCTATTATGCAATCTTTTTTAGCCATAGTTTTTTTAGCATATAGCATAGTAAAATAATTATCAAGAATTGTTGAGTTATGATATCAATTAACACATACAAAAGCAAACGGTAAATAAGTTTTGACACAAAACCCTCAAAAATTAAAATCACTATAAGTATACGAAGATTTTCAAAATCCTTAATTTTATTTATTCCATGTCTTTACTTGCCAAAATATTATTATATTTTTTTATATATATATAAAATTAGAAAGTCTTAATAATACTCAATAAAAAATAATAAAAAATATTTTTCTAGAAAAACTGTAGGAAACAATCTATTTTCTACCTGAAGTTTTTTCAGAACTTCATGAACGAGATACTTGTATCTTTTGGCCGAGAAGGTTTCCAAAAGAAGCAAATTTTGGAATCTTTTGATGATTTTTTTTTTTATTAGAGGTGTTATTGATCACATTCATATATTCTTGAATTTGAATGTGATTCCGTGATATTGACAATTACCGAGGATCCCAATTTATTATTTGACTCGTGGTTGGCATGGCACTGGCTGTTAAATTCAGAATGCGATGGGAGTGCACTGCACACAGATTGTCTTCTTGTACCGTCACCGGACCAGATTTAATGCCCCTGCATATAAAAAGAATATTATTTATTTATTATGGTATGTATCTATTAATCTTTTTTAGCTTTCTAAGTGCAAGAAAATCTCCAACTTTTTTTTTTTTTTGGTGTGCGCTCTGTGGGCGTGTATCCAAAGGATTTTGTTACGTTGTTATCTCCTCAATTGATTTCAAAGTGTTAAGAAACCGAGACAAACTTCGGCATCAGACGACAAATTGGACAGTGTTTTCCTTAATTTTATAGCAGTTTATTTTAGACAAAATGATGGCCTAAAATAAAATACTGCTCTTATAACGATAAATAGGAAGAAAAAAAAGGCGTACCAAATTCACTTTAAGCATGATATAGAATTGGAAAAGGTTATTTAAAAAAAAAAAACCCTGCAGAAAGAAAGTAGGGAAACTGTGCCGTGTGGTGGACACACCTCGTATCATGTGCCCGGCGATATAACTCTCCGGCGAGGCAACCTTAAAACAGTTGACTCTCCGCCCTTCCTTATTGGACATTTGTTGGAATATCCAAAAGAAGATTCCAAGCCTGTTCATATTTGCTTCTACCACTACTATAATTTGCCATCCCATCACTCCCTCTTATGTGATCAGTCAGTCCAGCTTCTTCTTCTTCTTGCTAAATAGATTCAAATTCAATCACAAACCCGATACTTTTTTCCCCTGTTATTGTTTCTTTTCTTTTTTTAATTGTTGTACTATACTTCAACTACTAGCAATTCAGGATTGTTATGCTGGTTAGTACTTTCTCTACTTCCTTTTGGTTGCGTAGCTCAGTTCTTATGCTGCCTGGGATTTATACGCACCTGTTGGTTTACTTTTTTGGTCATCGTTTAAAATTAAACTGCATTTTTCATGAGTTGTCTTAGATTTTAGCTAAAAAGTTTCGATGTGATCGAAAAGTTAGTTTTTTTTTTTTTTTTTTTTTAATTTCAGATATTGGGTTCGGATGATGAGAGGATTAGAATTTGTCTTCTTTGCTATTCTACTGGTTCTTGCAACTCTTCAAGTGGCGAATTCACATGGAGAGCAACCTCTTTCAAGAATCGCTGTTCATAACACAAGACTTCAACTTTTTGAAAATGCTGATATTAAAGCCTCCCCTTCAGTTCTTGGACTCAAGGTAGGCTTTTGCAGCAGCGGTTATTTTATTCAGCTCCCATAATATGACCAAAGCTTTGTCTTTTTTGTTTTTTTTTTCTTTTTTTAATTGCAAGATGTTTGCCTATTTTGGAAACTGAGATGTGATTACTATATCCTCTGGGTTTTGAATGAAGTGATACAATGGCCAAGGTCTGACAATATGGGGAAATCAATTTGTTGTGTGATTGGAAATTTCTTTCACTGTTTTAGGGGCAAAATTCTGAGTGGGTTACATTGGAGTACGCTTCTCCAAACCCATCAAATGACGACTGGATAGGAGTGTTTTCTCCTGCTAATTTCAGGTATGTGTAGATTTTTGCATCAGAAAAGTGGCCTGGCTTCTTAAATTTTGTTATTGTCAAAATCTGCCATGTTTTCAATGGTATTCCTGTGAGTGTTTGAATAAATTCAACAATTATCGAATTGAGAATGCTTATCTTTATCAATTTCCAGTGCCTCCACCTGCAACCCTGATGATGGCTCAAAACAAGCTCCTCCATTTTTGTGTACTGCACCTATTAAGGTTCATCCTCACCTCTCTTCCACAAGACTTTTGCTCTTTAACCTACCCTTTTTCTTGAAGTGACAAGGGATACCAATACACTGTTTTAATCTTGCAGTATCAGTATGCAAACTACAGTAGTCCAGGATACAGAAAGGAGGGAAAGGGGTCGTTGAGGCTTCAGTTAATTAACCAGAGATCAGATTTCTCTTTTGTGCTTTTTTCTGGAGGTTTAACGAATGTATGCTTTTGATTTTCTCTGCTCTTTACTTGCAATGTGATAAATAGATTATTTCACATAAAGTAAATGGCACCAATGATTAATTTTCCTATTAATCTTCTTCTTCTCGCAGCTTTCACAGTTCTCTGATTATTTCAAATTTATTTCATGAGTATGGTTGTTTTGGTATTCCATCATGGTTGACCATGCTGCAAATTCAATCTAATTACCCGCTCTTTCATAATAGCCCAAGGTGGTGGCAGTGTCAAATAAAGTTGCTTTCACCAATCCAAATGCGCCAGTTTACCCACGCTTAGCACAAGGAAAGATATGGAATGAAGTAATGCCTACTTTCCCCTTTTTTTCTATCTGAAAGTTCATATGTGATACCTAGAATACCTAGAGGAATATGTGAAGCTCTTTGTTGCGTATATAAAATAGTTTTTTTTTATCACAGTTTGATGAATTATTTATGTATGCTGCAAGCTTGTTATTAGAAATCAAGTGTCGTTTTTTTTTTGTCACCTTAGTTTATAAACTTTATTTTATACTGGGGCAACTATTTTTCAAAGTTATAACTTTGCTGTGAACTCCTATACTCAGATGACTGTAACATGGACAAGCGGGTACGGGATCAATGAGGCAGAACCCTTTGTTGAATGGGGTCGAAAAGATGGTGATCATATGCGATCCCCAGCTGGGACACTGACTTTTAATCGTAATAGCATGTGTGGTGGGTGGCTCTTTTACCTTGTGATATTACATGATAGCTTGGAATTGGCTGAAAGTGACATTAGAATGAAAGCCCATTGTCTATCTTGGTATTCAAACTTTGAATTTCAAAGAAGTGTACATCAACTAGAATTGGCATATCAGAAATGCTACATGGTCTCTTTTTTCATTAGGAAAACAGAAAAGAATTAGCCCAACACATTTAAATTCATTATGTCGAGTAGGGTAGCATAATGGTATAAATTTATCAATTTAGTTAAGTCTTAATTAGCAGAGTTTGCACCAACAAGTTGATTGTTCTCTAGCTTGTTTATTGGTAACCTGAATGGTTGGCATTCTAAAAACGTTTTGACTGCTTCTTTTCTATTGGTAGAAGATTCACCTTATCAAATGTATATGCAGGTGCACCAGCAAGGACAGTTGGGTGGCGTGATCCTGGATTTATACACACAAGTTTTCTGAAGGAGTTATGGCCGAATTCTGTGTATGTCATACATTATCTTAACCTATAATATTCTGTGGCCCAATGTTGATTTCTGATGTGCTAACTTGTGTCGAAATAATAAGGGGAAATGGCCTAGTTTGTCCACATATAATGGGGCGAGTTTCTGATCTATTCTTATATCCTTGATTGAGCCACTTTTATCCTTATAAATGATTGAGTTTCCAATCTATCCTTCTATTAACTTTTTTAAGTCCAAATTATAATATTAAGTCATGTACATGACTTAATATTATACTGAAAATGGCAACTTCAGTGGAGTAGAAGACTTAATATTATACTGAAAATGGCAACTTCAGTGGAGTAGAATGGGGTACTGGAGAGATAGGGAAGGAGAGGGGAGGAGAGGGAGGTTTTAAATAGGGAGAGAGGACTGGTCCCGTGTGAATTTTTAAAAAATATTGTTTTATGCTTGTCACGTACTTTGCACATGACTGACAAGTCCACAAAGCTCTTGACCATTTTTGGTATAATATGAAGTCATATGCATGGCTGATTCAGTTCATTTAGACAAAAAAAAAAAAAAAAACTAATGGATAGACTGGAAACTCAGTCATTTTATAAAGATGTAATTGACTCAATTAAGGATATAATTGAAGACTCACCCCAGTATAAAAGGACAGATTGGACCATATCCCCCAAATAATAAATGACCAAGCTCAGTTGATAGGAATGGAATGATGTCTTATATCATGCATGCACAAGTTAGAGTAATGTTATGCAAATATTTTGGTTTTTAGACCACTGTTTGATTAAGTGATGGTTTCCAATAGAGCATGTAGAGGACAGTAAAGGAAGCCCATTCACATCAAATAGTATGAGCATCTCAAACCTAATCATTTGTAAGAGATTAGCGCTGTGTTAAAAATCTACTGCCTTACTGATTGTGCAGGTATACATACAAGCTTGGGCATAAATTATTCAACGGTACATATGTTTGGAGTCAAGTGTACCAGTTTAGAGCATCTCCATACCCGGGTCAAAGTTCTGTACAGCGTGTTGTTATTTTTGGAGACATGGGAAAGGTCAGAACTTTCTCCCAAATAATTTGCACATCTAATAAAAAATCGCATCCTAAACAGATATGCTCATCAGGAACATTAATAACATGCAAGATATGCACTGATGAGACAATTTTTTCTGGATTCGGTGACCCCAACACATGTAAATCTTTTTTAATATTGTCCAATGTATATTTATCACTCCTTTAGGAAAGAAATGCATCAGTGTCATGTTTAAATGACTTAAATTACTAGTGTTTTTCTTCAATGACTTCCACTAATGTCAACGTCACTGTATGTCATAAAGTTATACCTTCTTTCACAGTTTTGAAGATTGTAAAGCTCTCTCTTTTTGGATGAATAGAGATTGTAAAGCAAATCAATTCACAAGCATTGGTGCACATTTTGAAGTACTTTTCACCTTGCAGGATGAAGCTGATGGCTCCAATGAATATAACAACTTCCAGCGTGGCTCCCTTAACACTACCAAGCAGCTTATTCAAGACTTGAAAAACATTGATATAGTCTTCCACATTGGTGATATATGCTATGCAAATGGATACCTTTCTCAGTGGGACCAGTTCACTGCACAGGTTGAGCCAATTGCATCAACTGTTCCTTACATGATTGCAAGGTTTGTCACAAGTTATCTGTATTGTTTGTTTGTGCTTGTATTATTCATCCACTTCATCTTATATGGTCATTGGCGTTGTATCATTTCAGTGGTAACCATGAGCGTGACTGGCCTGGAACAGGATCCTTCTATGGGAACTCAGATTCTGGAGGAGAATGTGGTGTATTGGCTGAGACAATGTTCTATGTCCCTGCTGAGAACAGGGCTAAGTTCTGGTATGGGAAATTTTTTAGAAATTTTTTTAAGATAATTAACCTTGGATGGTTATGGTTATTCCATTTGTAATTTTGAATGTTGATGGTAATTTAGTTCAAACCTCTTTAATGGTAAACAAAACAAGAAAAATTGTGGCTTCTTTGGTTTCTTCCTCACTGAAACCCACTATTTGGAGTTTTTCTAAGACATTTCAGTTATTTTTTCTTGTTCTAGAAGAACATGCCAATAATTGATTCCTAGTTTCTGCATGTAATTGTTAGCAGATATTCTGATCCTCTGATTCCCTGCTACCAGGTATTCCACTGACTATGGCATGTTCAGATTTTGCATAGCTGACACAGAACATGATTGGAGGGAGGGAACTGAACAATACAAATTTATTGAGCATTGCCTTGCTTCTGCTGATAGACAAAAGCAACCATGGCTAATTTTCCTTGCACATCGGGTGCTAGGTTATTCATCTGCTACCTGGTATGCTGATCAAGGATCATTTGAGGAACCTATGGGAAGGGAGAGCCTTCAAAAGCTTTGGCAGAAGTACAAGGTTGATATAGCCATGTACGGCCATGTTCACAATTATGAAAGGACATGTCCCATTTACCAGGTATGAACACAAGTTCCACTAGGGACGCACGCCCACAAGTTATTTCTCTTTGCTCTATATGTACTAATCTGAAATTCAGGTCATTTCAACTTAAAGTGCCTGGCCTGGTAGTCCAAGCCTGGAACCTGAGTAGAGGCAATAAGTGGGTGGATAATATTCCGGTTATCTTGTCAACATTCTTTAAAAAGTCCAAAAACATACACGAAAAACAAAAATCAACTTAAAAGCCATTCACTTCTGCATTTCTGTTTTTGTAACTTGTAGAGTCAGGTCAAGAAGTGAAGTCTGGACCATGTTCCAGTTATCTTGCCCACATCCTTTAAAAGTCCTGAGACTCTGGGGCGCAATTTTTTGGAACTGTATCTAATGACCATTAATATCAGTATCTTGTGCTCTACCGCGGGGAAAATCTTGTGGGAACACAGTATTTAGATGTTGCACTACTTGTTTGTTCTAGTATTTCTTTATATGCCCAGAACTATGTTTTCATGTTTCTTACAATAGGCAGGTTATTTCTACTTAATTGAGAATTACCTTGGAGAATAAAGTGCTTGAAGTCCATGACTGTATCCATCTCTTTTTACGCGTAGTTTCTTCCTATAAATAGCAAGCTCTATGGAAACTGGCAATTCTTTTCTGTAATTCTAGTAAATGCCAATTTATGTATGTCAATAATTATCAAATAAACCTGCAACTTGGATTTATATATTCAACACCCAACTTTATCACACCATTGAACCTAATTTCTTTTCTTGTTTATCATTATAGAATATTTGCACGAGCAAAGAGAAATTCTTCTACAAGGGCACCTTAAATGGAACAATACATGTGGTTGCGGGTGGAGGAGGAGCAAGCCTTGCAGATTTCACACCCATCAATACTACATGGAGTTACTTTAAAGACCATGATTACGGATTTGTTAAACTTACAGCTTTTGACCATTCTAACCTGTTGTTTGAGTACAAGAAAAGCAGGGATGGAGAGGTTTATGACTCTTTCAAGATATCCCGGGACTACAGAGACATCTTGGCCTGCACGGTGGATAGCTGTCCAAGCATGACCCTAGCATCTTGACCTGCGTTTGAATTAAGAGAACTTCCTGTTGAGCATTCGTTGTTGAATTTTAGTATTTTGTTTTAGCCATTACAGTTCTGAATAAAGCTTCCTTTGACCTTTCTTTTCCAAAAAAAACAAAACAAAAAACAAAAAAA
>Ga0325414_1002302_pt1 | contig 19215 bp, 12 predicted proteins | sample PopdelMetagenome_8_FD_206183 | JGI IMG/M metagenome (GOLD analysis project Ga0325414, IMG submission 206183) | Populus deltoides microbial communities from Bellville, Georgia, United States - Leaf-PdKOR-R3 | ecosystem: Host-associated > Plants > Phyllosphere > Phylloplane/Leaf | place: USA... | reverse complement strand
AAACTATAGAAACCTAAAACAATGATTTTGAACTTGGGCTTATGAATGTTGGACCCTAAAGTATGGTAAATGATAAATTGGGCATCAAGCTTTTTTTTATTGTGTCTGAAATGGACTCGAAGGCCTCTAGTCACATTTATCAGGCCTTGGTGGAGTCATGTTGACCCAACTCATATTCACTTGCAATGATAGGGGTAATATGTCCTAACACATGACAATTTCTAAGTAAACATTTGCACGAATCAAAGAATTTTAAAACTCATATTTACCAACAAAAGTTAAAATAATATATATATATATACACACACATTGAAAACATATTGTATCAACCATATTCAATATTTTTCAACATCAAAGGAATATAATTTGCTTAAAGATCATGTTATCATTGGGTCGATTTAAAAAAAATAATATACAAACAATCATATAGAAAATAAAAGGGAGGATTGCTATTGTGGGATTTGATATCAGAAAAACCCAAGCCGATCTTATGAATTATTAAAAGGTAATCAAATATGAACAATATGAAACAATAATGGAAAAATCATATAAAAAAATCCATAGAGTAAAATATAGAGTCAACCATTGCAAAAGTCATAAGTAATTATGAGCCTCCAAAGAACTGCGATGACACAACAATATTTTACAACAAGATATTATCATGTAAAGAGTATAAACTAAATCTTGCTACCACATATTTCCTATTAAATCTCTCCACATATTTAGAGACCACATCTTTCCTATTAAATCTTGTTATGTTAACCCATAGATTGTAACAATAAAACTGTAGTTGGTTTATATCATATAGCAAAATTTCAATATCTAAACCAAACTTAATGATGAAAAAATCAAATATCCTTCCCGCTTTCTTCCTTTTTTTTTTTTACAACAAACAAATACTTTACTTGTCAAAACCTCTAAAATTCAAATGATAAATCCCGCAACAATAGTAGACTCGTTTAAAACATGACATTTTTCTATTGTTAGCCTTCAACAAGTTAATTTGGGTTCTATTAGGGTTTACTCCATCTGGAAATCCAACATTGTTTTTTCATCTAGCCATCACAAGTTTAGTAAACAATAAAAAATGAGTTTTGAAACCAATTTGGTTTTTTTATGTTTTTTTTTAAATAAGAATAATTGATTTAGAACTCATAATCTAAATGAAATCACATCACAAGTGAAGAGAAAAACAAATTGATTAAATATTAAAGATTAGGTTTTAATTTTTGTGACATTTTGTATTCTTAGAAAGGAGAAAAGAAATTAATTAGATTTTGAAATCAATTTGTGATTTTTTATGAAGAGCAAGTTTTGGTTGTTTATTTTTTATTATATATAATTGTAGATTCATCTTTTCATTCAAATTTAAAAATCGCTTTGATATAAGATGTAAACTGTAATTTCTAAAAAAATAAAGGCACAGTAAAAAAACAACTAAACTATAGGAGGTTCAGAGTTAGTTTTTCAATTAAAAATAATCCTAAATTTTTTAAGGGAAAAAATTGAAAAAACCTTGTTGAAATCCAAAGTAAAATTAAATATATTCATATGCAAAATAAAACACATCTATACACAAAAATCAAACCATTTCACCTTTTGCATCTCATCCTCCCAACTTCTCTGTAGAGTGTTGATTCTAACCTTATCACTTTGAAAAATAAATCCTAGTGACTTCATATCCATAGGGTTATCACACGACGATGTGGACCATAACACTTCAAGTATTTTGCAATTCACGTAAAAATTAGTATGTTACCAATTATTTCAAATTAACAAAAACTCATCTAGGATTTGATAGTGACATTTGAGAGTTGTTGGAGTTAATTGTGAGTTGATAGAACTGGGATTAGCCAAGGTGATGTATGATTGTCACGTACTATCATGTCTAGCTAAAGGGCATATGTGTTTCGTTTTCTTTCCAAGATATGTAAAAAAAAGAGAGTTAACAATCTAATTTAAAGTTTGGGTTTCAATGTGTAAGAATTAATGATCTTACATGAATTTTTTTAATTACAAAAATAAAATTTAAATTGTATTGAAATATTATAAACTTTGTGCTAGTGTTAGTGTTTGTGTCGCTGGTTCTAAAACTTCTTTATTATTTCTTAGTGGCTAGCTAAAAATATTAATAAGAAAATAGAGAAATATGTTGTGTTTTATGGACTTGGGACTAGGACTGTAGGTATTAATTTCATCTTTTATTTCACATAGTTACTCCTTTTTTTTTCACCACTAGATTAATTTTGCTTCTTTATTATGCATATTGTAGACAAGGGTTTTACAAGTTTGACAAGCGATTCATATGTATCTAGTAAAGTAATTTATCTAGTTGCCTGCCTTTGTAAGTTCAATTTTTTAGGATTGTCAATGTTAGAAAATAATATAAATAATATTTTGAGACCCCACCTAACAGTTTAAACTTTTAGGTTGAATTGGTTCTTTGACATGGTATTAAAGTTTTGATGACCAAGCGGTCACGAGTTCGAATCTCACTATCCTCACTTGAAGGTGTGTGTTAAAGAATAATATAAATTATATCTTGGGACCTCACCTAAAAGTTTAAGCTATTGAGTTGAGATGATTTTTTGACACGGTATCAGAGCCTTGATGATCAAACGATCACGAGTTCGAATCTCATCATCCTTATTTATTTGATAAAAATTAAGCACAAGGTAATGTAGGTTTGTGCAAATTTCAAGCTCAAAGAGTTTTAACTTGTGAGGGGTGTGTTAGAGAATAATATAAATCATATCTTGAGATCTCACCTAAAACCTTAAGCTATTGAGTTGAATTGGTTCTTTAACAGTCGAAGAATAATGGACTTCATGTGTTAAAAAAATTAATAAATTGAGTTAATAATTTATAAAATATCAAAAATTAAATTAATTATAATTATTAATCTAAACCCGAATTGAAAATATCCATTGAGAAATCAGAGTGAAAAGGCCTTGTTAATCTTTTCGCCTAAAAAATTGTGGACTCATTTGTCTGGCCTAATGATGTTTTCGTCTTTGCAATTATTATTTTTTGTTGCTTTTGTCGTTACATTTTTTTTTTTCTTTTTTGTATTTCGAGTTTCAAGTTTCAACGGTTGACCACTCGCTCTGTCTCAACTATTGACCACACGCTCTCTCTATATTTCTAAATCTCTGCCTAAAGTCTTCAATAAAAATGTTCTTGAAAGGACCTGGTCTTTGGTCCTCCTTTACGAACTCTATCAAACCGCGTTTCTTTCCTCTCTTTTCTTCATAAATCCAAATACACCTTCAAAATGCTACACTAATCCACCTCTAAATATCATCACCACCTTCTTCCTTTCTTGTCTTGTGTACCACCATGAAACTAGTATCCAGTTATCCCACAAACCGTTCTTTCTATGGCTTGTTATTTCTTTAGCCAACCTCTTCCTCATCTCTTCTTCTACTTCGTTCTTTTTTCTTCTTTCATTCCATTCGTTTTCCCCCTCTCAACTGTGTCGATATCTGAAACTTCTAACCAAACATTGGTATGTGCGTTAGTACATGTCCCTGGTGCCACACAGTCTTCTCTAAGCTGTTCAAGTTTTCCTAGTGGAATTCAAATCCCTTTGAATTCTAATACTTCCTTTTCTGCCATAGTTGGTGGAGATGGATTCCTCTGTGGTTTGATATCCTTGTCTCCTGCTACTTCAACTTTGGTTTGTTGGAGATTCTCTGTTAATGGTACTAACATGTCGTACAAGAGAATTTATCAAGACCTGGCTCTCAGTCAACTGGAAGCAGGAAATTCTGTGACTTGTGGTCTAGTTAATGACACTAATCGCCTCGAATGCTGGCCACGGAGAAAGTTCAACACTAGCAGTGTGGATCAGAATTTTTCAAGTATGGCTGTTGGTGAAGATTTCGTATGTGGGCTTTTAGAATCTGGGAATATTACTTGTGTAGGAAGTTATAATGCTGTTGCTATGCAAGAGCCCAAGGGGATCTATCGTGCAATTGCTGCTGGGTCTAGGCATGCTTGTGCTATAAATTTTACTGGTGCGTTGGATTGTTGGGGAATGGCAGGGGAGAAGCCGCCGCAAGGTGAGTTCATATCAATGGCCTTGGGGGAGAATCGTGGTTGCGCTCTGCGGACTAATGAGACAGTAGTTTGTTGGGGACAAGGTAATTTCAGTTTGCCAGAGAGGTTAAGGGAGACTTACTTTAGTACTATTGAAGCGAAAAGAAAAGTCTTCTGTGGAGTTCAGAAATCGGATTTTTCCTTGTATTGTTGGGGTAATGAGAATTTTAACCCCAATTCAATTGTGTTTAAGTATGTATTGCCAGGCCCCTGTAGAAGTGCTTGTGGTCCAGATGGTATCATAGAAGGATCTGGCGGATGGTGTCCCAAGGGACAACAGATTTGCCGGCATTCCAAGAGCAATATCCGTAATAGTGTTCCACCTGCAGTTTCGCCGCCGCCGCCGCCTCCAACACTGGAAACTCATCAAGAGAGGTGTTGGAGCGGTAAAATGATAGCTTTTTTAGTGGTAGGATGTGTAGGTTCGCTCATTTTATTGCTAGTCGTTGGGTTCTTCCTCTTCAAGTACTGCAAGTGTAGAGGCTGCCGCGTCCATGATTCCGGGCGCTTGGATGGGACCGGACCAGGAGCCCCTGTTGAACAGAGTGGTGGTCCAAGCCAACCTCATGCCCCACAAACTGAAGAAGCATCGCCGGTCTTAGAGAAGCGGCTGAGCCAGTTGGCTAGCATGGGAAATGCGGGTCACTTGGAGGAGTTCTCTTTGCAAGTTATACTTGAAGCCACCAACAATTTCTCACACGATAAAACAATTGGCACGGGAAGCTTTGGTTCAGTTTATCAAGCAACATTAGAGGATGGCCGTGAAGTAGCTATCAAGCGAGCTGAAATATCTAACACTTCTTCATACGCTGTCGGAACAAGGCGTCAAGAGGACAAGGACAGTGCATTTATCAATGAGCTTGAATCTCTGTCAAGACTCCACCACAAGAATCTTGTCAGGTTATTAGGATTCTGCGAAGATAGCAATGAGCGGGTGTTAGTCTACGAGTATGTGCACAACGGCACCCTTCATGACCATCTCCACAAGCTCGAGAACTCACCCTTAATGTCATGGGCTGCACGCATCAAGGTAGCACTAGATGCAGCCAGAGGCGTCGAGTACCTTCACAGATACGCAGTGCCACCAATCATCCACCGTGATATCAAGTCATCAAACATATTGCTCGACTCCACGTGGACTGCCAAGGTGTCTGATTTCGGTCTCTCTTTGATGGGCCCCGAAGATGACATGTCACACCTCTCACTCCACGCAGCTGGCACGGTGGGTTACATTGACCCAGAGTATTATAGACTCCAGCAGTTGACCACAAAGAGTGATGTCTACAGTTTTGGAGTAGTGTTGCTGGAGATACTCTCCGGACTCAAGGCCATCCACAAAAACGAAAACGGGGTGCCGAGGAATGTCGTTGATTTTGTTGTGCCCTACATTGTCCAGGATGAAATCCACAGGGTTTTAGACGCAAGAGTACCACCACCAACGCCGTTTGAAATAGAGGCAGTGATATACATAGGATACTTAGCAGCAGATTGTGTGACACTTGAAGGTCGAGACAGGCCATCCATGGCTGGTGTTGTAAATAGCCTAGAGAAGGCATTGGCGGCGTGCCTGGTGCACCCAACATCGCTTTCCCGGTCCACAACCGGTGGTTCCACATGAGAGGTTAACATAGAAAGAACTGGCCAATTTGTGCATCTCTCTCTAGAGCTCTCGGCATCAAACATGTGCCATGAAATAGTCCTCTTCTTTTGTGTATGTTGAGTGTATAGTAAATAGTAGTATAAGCCATTTTTTTTCAAATACAAGGAAAATTCTCCTCCAATTTGTTCATTAATGAGGCAAGAAGTTTATGACGGTGTACCTAACACAAAATTGTTACAGTTTCTTTCTTTCTATGATTCTTTCAACTTTCAGCTTTGAATTTACTTCTTCCATTACGAGGTCAAGGGGAGGAGATTGTTTAAATTTGAAGAATCAACACGATGCACCAAAGAATGGACTTCTACACTGTTTTCTTAGCTCAGCTGAATTATTTAAGTTATGACTGCGACGGATTTAAAAGGGTTTTCATAAAATATAGCTAGGTTTACAAAGGCCTATCTGTACTTTTAAAAAAATATTGTCCCAGTGGTTCAATGATTTGAGAAGTTTTCGAAATCATGGTGCTATGCAATGTCAACAATAATAGCTTATAGCACATATCAGAACACGTCCAACGCGTCTATAAACGGTTTCTGACTATAGCTTCCTAGCGGTATATAAGAACCAACGAGTCCTAATTACATAAGGCGTGATGCTGTATAAATTGATCCTTGCTATAACATCTCCTGCAAATCTAGATATTTGCATGGTTACATCCACCATATCTTGATGTGCTATCCAAGATTTCCAGTAAGTCAGGCTTGTTCCTGGTCTTATAACAGAAGTGCAGTGTTAGAGTTCTACTTGGTCGTTCTTGAGTCTGACATTCTAACAAATATTCTCATTCAAAAAGAAGAAAATACACTCATAAGAGAAACTCAAGCTTAACCTAATTTACTTTTTTTTTTTAAAGAAACAAATTTGAACATGTTGAGTCACTTGAGTTCCATAAATCCCAAGAAAGCAAAGAGCAACACTAGTTGAGTAGGAAGTGTTCGGTATCGTCTTTTAGGAGTGGTATTAAGATTTTTCCATGAGCTTCGTCCACAAGAAGTTGTTCATACAGACGGGAAAGAAACATGTGCACCAATTATTTGGTCAATTCAAAGTTTGTATTGGATTTGTTGGAAGAGAAGACTATTTCTAGCTTAATTATAATGAAAAAGTCTAGCAGGTAATTGAAGCCTGATACCTTTGAATGTTTCTCAACTACAAAGACTGAAAAAGTCTTCAAGATGATACTACAGAGATTTCCATTGCTTTCAAGGATCAAATCTTTGCTATAACAGGATCATCTAGAAAAGCTGGAACGAGCATTAAGTATCAAATAAAAATGCACTATCAGGACTTGCTGACTTTATGTAAAGATGGGAAAATACAGGCACCCATCAACATCTACGTGGTTGTCATCCACAATAACTATCATTTGCTGGAACATTCTTTACTTGAGAAAATTCAAACAAGTTTAGACAGCACAAACATGTACACAAATTTATAAATACTTAAAAATGTTGAAAATGCAAACTCAAGGATACTTTATCCATAGCAGTGTTAAGCTGGTCAAATTACCAGAAATGGAGACCAGCACATGCAACATGATGCTTACTAGCATATGTAAACTAGTTGTCCTTGGAAAGGAATTGCATGAAGACTCTACATGAAGTTTTTTATTTTTTTCCCCACAGTATTTTAGGGACTAAAAGACCTCAAATTTAGCACTGTTCAATTGGTTTCCATACAAATGAAATCCAAATTTTCACAAGCATACTTCAAAGAATAATTTAATAACAATGACTATCAAATGTCAAGCATGTGGTAATTCTAAGAAAGAGAAAACAAGGACACTTACTAGCTAAGCATTTATGGAAATTGAGGCATAAACCTGAGTATATGGGCAAAAAAAAAAAAAGGCTGGCAATTATACCAGTTTTCATAATTCCTGAGTCCTGACTATTGGTTATACACCAGCTCTTCCCTCCATCTATGCAGCCAGAGATCCTTAAATCAACTTCCTATCCTCATGTAATTTTGTGAGAGCACCATCAATTTGTGCAAACACATCTTCTTTGGGAACATTTCCATTAACCTGAAATCAACAAAATGGCTCTCCAATTTAGATTTGATAATAGTATAATACCAGATGCATTATCTGCCAAATCATATACATATATACCAGAAACCCTCTCTCTCTCCCCCTCCCTCTCTTTCCCACTCTTTCTTGACGATAATCTACTGCCTCAACAAGCAGATTTTCCTCCCTCATAGGGGACATGCAAGACAAATTGCTTGTGTTTAACTCAAAATAATACAGAGCGACTTTCTGCATTTCACCTTTCCTTTCATATTGTTGTTTAACACAAGAAAAGGAAACCCAGTAAATATTGCTGGCATCGGATTAGTGGCAGTAAGAACATGGTTAAAATAGAGCACAAGCATCGACAGAGGTGATACACATGTTGAATAATAGAAATCTAAAGCATGATGCTTGAGCATATCCACCAACATGCACATTGTCATATACTTGTTGGGAAGTATCTTCTAGTAGCAGCCCCAGTATCAACTTACCAAGAGCTGTTCAACATAATAATTTATTCACGAGGTAGTGGAGCCTGATAACATTAGGATAGCTGGGATGATATGGTAGTGTCTTCGATTGAACACACGGAAATAATATTAGAGAGAAAGAGGTATTTTATCACTTGCCTTGAGTGTAATGTCTTCATACATTAAAAGTACCGCCTCCACATTTTGATGATGAGTTTGCAACCGCAACTTCACCTAAATACAGCCATACAAAAAAAGGAAACAAACATTATCGCTTAGAAACATTGACCCAATGACCCATTAAAGACACAAAGAAGACAGTCCTCTGAACTAATAAGAGTGTAAGTAAACAGATAAGTTCAAAACATGCCTTTTCTTCAGTGTCATCAAAACGTTGGGTGAGCCTGGCAGCAATTTCTTCAGTCTCAGGGGGGGAATACTTGAGGTGGTATATCTTCCCAGTAACAGGGTCTAACCTACGTCCAACCACTCTTTCAACAAGAATCTCTTCATTGACCTGCAAATCAACATTCATGAGGTTGGCTGACGGGGAAACTCAATCTTGATATTTAGAATTTGAAATCTACCCAAGGATGTGAAGATACGTCAAGGCCATTACATTGTTAAACCAATTCTTTCATCTTCATTAACATCTTCTTTTACTTTGGCTTGGATAAAGTATCCTAAAAAAATTTTCAAACATACATGGATATCATCAAATTATGTACAGGGAAGAATATCAGCATGCAAGTACGCATTCTCCTCTTCCTAACCAGATAATGGGATGCAACCAAATAATATAGCATGCCTGCAGCAACAAGAATTCTTACTTCCAGGAGAATAAAAAGATCGGGCTGGAAGCCAAATTCTTTAAGAGCAGTTGCTTGTAGTAAGCTCCTTGGGTATCCATCTAAAAGCCAACCATTTTCTTGAGAGTCTGGCAGCAGCAGACGCTCCTTTACCATCTACAAGATCAGGTCATTGAATACACAATATGAATGATTTGAAAGGAGCGGAGGAGGAAAGAAGGGGGCAGTGAAATCATGCCTACCATGACAACTATTTCATTTGGGACCAACTGTCCTTTCTCCATGTATTCCTTTGCTCGCTTTCCATTCTCACTTCCTGAAGCAATTTCTGCCCTCAGAAGGTCTCCAGCAGCAATATGCACCAAACCATACTGCATTTATGAGGATGACTTGGTTCAATCTGTGTTTTCTCAATGGCAATTGCAAAATGAGAAATAATGCAGTGAATGTTTTAACTTCTATCAGCAAATCCCCATAAAAACATTGGGAAGGGAATACATATCTGATCTCAAAGCAGAATTTCAAGTACTCGTCTTGTTTATACAAGTAATCACCAATGACAGTAACAATTCCAACTGCTTGAGCTCAGCTTGCAATTGGCTTTTCTGATAGCTCAATCAAATCACTTGCACATTAATCCAAGCATTAGCAGAAGTTAAGTATGGCATACTCATTAATGCCATACGAAAAACTACTGACAAGAGCTCAAAGAAGCAAATAAGGTGATTTTTATCAGAGATTGCCTAGCTACTGCAGCAAGAAAGCCATCATATTGATGATAGTGACTACATGATCTGCTCATACACAAAAACTTCAACTTGCTTTGGCATTATGCCCAGTCCTGGCTGAGGAAGAGTAGAGGGAGTTGATTTTAAAGTTTCAACTAGAAGATCAATGAAATGGGTTTTCAATTGTGTTTCTCTACATTTGGAAGGCCGCATGTATCAAATCCTAATAGTTTACACTAACCACCTCCCTTCCTGAGTGAAACAGATATGCCAATCCTTGGGAACAAGTGAAACTATCATGCACCTCTCAAGCGAAGCTGAGCTTTCAAATACCAAATTACATAGAGATGAAGTTAGATACGCGTAGACACCAAGTCAACATAATCTCATAAGATTGATGGATCTCACAAATTAATGTCGAACATGCTTTATCAAGGGGAACTGGACTTGACGAAGCACAAACAACTATGCCAAGCTGCCCATCCAACCTCGTTTCTCTTAGAGCCCTATGTGCCAAAGCAGTAAATTGTCTGTTTTCCTTCATCGGTATACTATTTAAGTAGTGTGAATATGTTCCATGGAGAAAGTGCTTGACTACGTAACTAAAACACACCAGACAATAATGGGGTTCTCAAAATTATTAACGCAATGAAAATAATAAATTTAAAATAATATTCAGGAATTTTTAGAATTTTATTAAACAAATTTAGAGTTGTTTAAAAATTTATTACGTGAAGATCTAATCTTCATCGACTTTGAATAATTCTTTAAAGGTTGGGTTGTTGCAAACCATAAGTCATCCAATTGTCCAATCTCTAACAGTAATCTATATGAACCATCAGTAAAAAATCTCTTAAATTCCTATTTAGAAAAGAGAGATTGTTATGCTTAAAGTGTTAGCTTTCTATTCTAACTTGCATAGTTTTTTTGGTAAAAGACAACCACTTAAAAACAAGAGGCGTAGCTTTATATTTATAGGGAATCCTAAAAACCCTATAAATGACAATATTTATTTGCCCCATACATAATATTCATATATTATTAGAGGATAATTTTAGAGATTTAATCAATCAAATCCCTACTTGATTATTTAGGACTAGAATTATAATCCCTAAATTAAATACATTCTAGTGCTTAATTTCTAAAATTATTTTCAATCAAGTCACACTTGATTAATTATCTCAGTTTAACTTCTAACTAATGATTCTTAATGTGTGTGACTCATTAGGTTCCTAATATGTTGATCCAAATATAAATTATAATTCTAAATAAATAGAATTAAATAAATCAAACAGTTTAATTTATTATCAATTCAGTAATTGATTAATTTATATTTGAAGATCAAATGCACCGTCTAGCAACATGTCATGATCCCCTAAATATTAAGAGCGTCATAAGTGGTTTGACTTAACCTTTGAGTTACTAGTTTTTCAATATAATTATTATTCCTTCATCAATAATGTTTTGATTTAAACATTTTAGCATAGAGTGTGTCTATCATTTCAGATCATATTTGTTCGTAATATTATAATCATTGATCATTTGAATAAAATTTAAAATTCTTTTCAAATCTTATTCCATCTTGCGCAAGGATTTAACAAACAATACTATTTGAGAACATGTGGAACATTTTTATTAATTCATATAGAGTAATGAATCCTTTCTTGATCACTCAAATAATTTCATATAGTTTATGTTATATCCAATATCTACTCATTTGTTACCTATACCAAGATAACATGTAGCAGAATTAAAACATAACACTCTCTATATAAAATAACTTAATGATCTCAAGTCTAAGAATTATTTACATAATTGTCACGTGACTCTTTCCATAAACACAGGTAATATCTCCATATGGAGTTTTCATATAGATCAATTTTGTGTACATGTCTTATAACAAGCACCTACATATTAGTTCTAGGTATCTTTTATATCTTAACTTATGAGAACAAATACTTCCTTTCATCAAGGAAAGAACATAATACGTATCAGTCTCTACCGCTCTAATAAATGTCCAATGTTTGAGAGAGTATCAATCATGAACATTTTAGAAGCACCGCTTTGATATAATATGAATCTCGTAATTATAACAATTTTATAATTTTTTTTGCAAAGTATTTTTGTTCATGAACTTTATTTTTACTCCAGATTTATTAATATAATATTATATAAATATTAAAGATAAATTAAGTTTTTATTAATAATAAATATATAATTAAATAAATATAATAATATCAATTATAACCAACCAATTGATATATAACATATTAAACTAACAATATACCTCATTGTGAACACACTAACATACTGTCATTAACATTAGAAGCACAATGTCTAGATCAGATTCTTGAAACCTTCACCGGATAAAAATCCAAAGAAATCCCAGGAAGCTACACGCATTACAATGAAAAGAAATTCTTTAAAAAGCCACACTTTCGTAGGCAGAACAGTAAACATAATTAACAAGTGAGGGAAACTAAAAGTTGCTCCCTAAAGAAAGGATTAATGAAGCTGAGCAACAGTGAGTACAGGAGATCAAAATAAATATAAGGAAAAAAAGCTTACTTTCTTAGTGATGAGCTCACATTGAGTACCTTTACCAGAAGCAGGAGCTCCGGAAATCATTATCTTCAAAGGGTCTGCCTTTGCTGATGCCACAACCTGCACGAACCACACACAGATAAAAATTATCGGGAAAAAAGGAGAAAAGAAGCCAAACAAATTCATCTAACAACAACAAAACCCTGTAGTTCGGGTTCTCAATTAACAACATATCAATCATGGTGAAACCCAAAATACAAAAAACATGAAATCTTTTTTACTCACAAAAGCTGAATTCTTGGTTTCGTTGAAACGAGTGGACAAAAGGGTTTGATGGGAACGAAGAGAGAGGCAATATCTGATGTTACTGTAACAAAAAGATAAGTTAGAAGAGAAGAGGATCTGGGAGGACTTTGAGGAAGAACAAGGCTGTTCAGGGGTCCCTTTTCCATTCACTCCCCAGTTGAAATTGCAGGAGCTTGTAGCAGCCATTTCTCTGTCTTGTTTTTCCTCCGTTTCACAATTGTCACACGTTTGTCGAGTGGTTTTGTGGGATATTCTTGGAAGTTGGTAGGAGGCTAGGAGCAGTGGTGGAGTAGGATTGACAATCAACAATGCTTGGAGACTAGGAAAGGAGTCCTTCGTCCATGTATAACTAGCTATTTGAATATATTTTCTTTCCAACAAAAAGATTCAACATACATGTTTTTTTACATAAAAATTATTAAGTTTATATAAAAACAAATTTATGTACATAAAGTCCAAGACTATTTATGTTAATAAATAAATAAAATCATTAATAATAATTAAATAAATATCTAAAAAAAGTTAAAAAAAGAATGTAAATTAAGATATTTTAATCTCTTATTTAATTATATTCAATGATTTTATTTATTAAAATTAATTTTTTATTTAATAAAATAATAGTAAAAATAAATACACACATAAAATTAATTGAAAAAAATCAAATGAAAAACAATACTTCACAAGGTTTCTCTTATTAGAAATACTATCCAAAATAAATATTTTTTTAAATAAATTTTAATTATATAAAACATAAAACAAATTATAGTTGAATTAGAATAATCTCTTCAAAAATTAAATACATTTAAAATCATTTAAAAAAATTATTATTTAAAAAGGGTTAAACACCAAAAATAAGAAAGTAGAGAGAAATGATATTAATTTAAATATAAATTAAAAAAATATTAAAGAAAAACACATATAAAAAAGCATGATTTTTTAAAAGAAAAATTACAAAAACAAAGACGTTAGTTGTCGTTGGGGCCTTGCAAGCCAGGCTAGCGTCTGACCCTTCTAGAAATGGTTCACGCATAAGCCCTATTTTTTAAAATGAAATCATGTTGAATGCCCCTTTATTTTAAAAAGATAATTTCAGATGACACATATTCTGGTTTTTCCTATATTTTCGGTTATTATGGTAGTCGAAAAAATAAGGTCTATGTTTTTTTACTTAAAAACTTATTTTTCAACTCATTTGGACCCAAAACACTTATAAAAAAACCTAAAGACATCAAGAAACCAATAAGTGATCTTAAAAAAATCACATAAAAACTCGAAATCAAAAATCTTCTTGAGCTTAGATTTGGCTTTTTAGATATTTTCAATGTGAAAAATACCTAAGTGGAACTCTTCTCACAAAATGAAACTTGGTAATACCAAGATTGACCATTTTTGTAATTGAAATTGCTGTCAACACAAATTTTTTTTTCTCTATCATTGGAATCCAACAATCTCTCTCTCTTCTTTCTCAAATTAGATACTAAAAATTAACAAAAATAAAGTTTTGTATCAAAATTGATTTTTTAGAATTTAAAGGACCTAAATTGTATGAATTATATTATTTTTAGAGATAGAGAATTTAAATGAATTTTTTGTCAAAAATTTAGAACGCCTCTTATTTTTAACGTCTTTCTTCCTCTAATTCTATCTTACTTAAAAAATCAAAAGCAATTGAACTTTAATTAGAATTAAATTACCCAAAACAAAACTTTAAGGGCCAAAATAAATTAATAAAAAATGAATAGTGAATCTACAGTAACCTATTAGTATGTGGACATTGTTCCTTTATAATAAAAATGTCACACCTTTTAATGTTTTTTACAATTATAAATTCTAGCCTAGCCCGATCCTTGTTTCACTTAAAAAAACAGGTAATGAGTTAAATAAGTTAATTTAAAATAAAAAGTTATAATTTTAAAAATATTAAAAATTAAACTAGATTTCACTCTAATTTTAACTAAGTTAACAAATGATAAAATGACAACTTATACAAATTTTTTTTAAATAAAAATTAAATTATATTTAACTTGACCAAGTTTCAAGATACTGATAAGATTTAATTAAATTAACTCTCCGTCGGTTTAATACAAAACCTTGCCTGAATTAAATAGTGGATTGGTAGATGACTAGGTTAGGTTGATCCATTAAAATGAGAGCATAAACACTGCTTTGCTATTGCTGGCATGTTTTGGTCAGGCGTTGTTGTTGTTGGGCTCTGAATTTGTTGGGGCAGTACAAACCACTGGATATTCTTTTACTATTTTATTGTTGGGCTCTGAATTTGTTGTTGGTAAGGCCCATGTTTTAAGCATTGATTGGATACAAACCACTGGATATTCTTTTACTATTTTATTCAATTCTATTTGCTCAAATTGAAAGAGGCGAGGCTAAAAATATTTGTGGGAAGAGGATGAACACAGATTCAGAATAAAATATATGGCCAAAATAAAAGAAATTTTAATTTTTTGAGAGGCCAGTGAGAAAAAATTAAAAGAATTAACTTAAGCTCCGTTTATTTGCTGGAAAGTAGTTTCTTTTTGAAAAGTGAATTCCAGAAAAGTGAATTATTTTTCGATGTTTGGTAGTGTAATGGAAAATAAGTTGGAAAATATTTTACAGTGTTTGGTTATGTCATGGAAAATGAGCTGGAAAATAACTTATTAATGTTTTATTTTTTTCAAGTTTATTAAAATAATGAGGAATAAATCTTACAAATTAAAAGGTTGAATGAAATGAAATTGAAAAAAATATAATTTCATAAATTATCTCAAATAAAATAAATAATAATCAAAATAATAGAGATTAAATCTAAAAAATAAAAAAATTGAAAGATGAAGAAATTAAAATAATAATAATTAAATTTTCATAAATTATTTGAAATAAAATAAGTAACAATCAAAAGAATGAGGACCAAATTTGATAGATAAAAAATTTCAATTAAAAAATGATAAGGGAAAAGCAAATAACAATTATAAAAATGAGGACCAAACTTAATATAAAAATTAAATTCTAAGGGATGAAATTGAAAAACAAATATTCCAAATATATATATATATATATATATATATATATAACAGTCAAAAGTTTGAGGATCAAATTTGATATAATCAGCAAATAATATAACATTTCTAAATTTTTCACAACTTCCAGAAAGTGTTTTCCGCCCAAAATAAAAGGAAAACACTTTCCTAGAAACGAAACCAAATTTTTCGTTGACTGGAAAGTGTTTTCCGTTGACAGGAAAGTGTTTTTCTTTCCAAACTTTCCTGTATTTGTTTGCCATTAGAAAAGTTGGTCAACGGAAAACACTTTCCAGTCAAATGAAAATTTGGCTTGATTTCTAGGAAAGTGTTTTTCTGAAAAATTTGGATGGAAAACACTTTCTGGAAGTTGTGAAAAAATTAGAAATGTCATATCATTTGTTGATTATATCAAATTTGGTCCTCAAACTTTTGATTGCTATATATATATATAAATATATTTTTTTTTTGAATATTTATTTTTTAATTTTATCTCTTAAAATTTAATTTTCATATTAACTTTGGTCCTTATTTTTATCATTGTTATTTGCTTTTCCCTTATCATTTTTTTATTGAAATTTTTTATCTATCAAATTTAGTACTCATTCTTTTTATTGTTACTTATTTTATTTGAAATAATTTATGAAATGTTAATTATTATTATTTTAATTTTTTTATCTTTTATTTTTTTATTTTTTTTAGATTTGATCTCTATTATTTGATTATTTTTTATTTTATTTGAGATAATTTATGAAATTATATATTTTTTTTGAATTTCATTCTTATTCAACTTTTTAATTTGTAAGATTTGTTCCTCGTTATTTTAATAAACTTGAGAAAAATAAAACATTAATAATTTATTTTCCAGCTCATTTTCCATGACATATCCAAACACTGGAAAATGTTTTCAACTTATTTTCCATTACACTACCAAACACAAAAAAATAATTCATTTTTCCGGAATTTATTTTCCTGGAATTCACTTTCCAAAAGAAAATTACTTTCCAACAAACAAATAGGGTCTAAGAGTGGATTTGAATTGAAGATCGTTGCTCTTGTCATTGGAGTCAATACGCTGCATTTCATTTACTACTTATACGCATCTTTTTATTAATAAGCTTTTTTAATTATGTCTGTAGCGTCTGAATTTGGATTGAAACTGGTTTTATAACAAAGTAAAAGTATTATGCAATACATATGAAAAAAATTATTTGAAAATAAATATTTGTTTATTTTTAAAAATAAAATTATTGCACACAACAAAAAAAACTGTAGAACGCACAACACAATCAAAAAACAATTTCTATCCAAAAAAAAGTTAAATAAAAAAAATAACATTAATTGAAACATAAATTTAAAGATTACTTAAAAAAAAGATATATCAAAAAATGAAACCACTAAAAAAAAAGCAATATCAGAAAAAAAAAAATGCCCAATTATTGTGGCTTAACTCGTTAAACCCATGACTTGAATCATAAACTCAATCAGGTCCAATAATCTTTTTTATTACATTTATATTCAACCTTTAAAAAAAGAGCCAAAAAGAGCCCAAACTCACGGGCCCATGGTTCAGCACGCTCGAGCCACTGAAATGAAGAATCCAGGCCCATCATATTCCCATCAAATATTAATATAGATGTAAGGGATATTTATCTCTCATTAAATACTGTCAAGGTAAGATTACATTTCAGACCCTTCTCTTCATAAAATGACAAGAGACTCATAAACTATAAATACACCATGAAACCTTCAAAACAAAGGTTTACAATCTTTATTCTCTATTGCATGTATATTTTCAGAGCGTCTCTTTGTAGAATATTATATTTTTTCTTTTTAAAAAGATATTTATTTAAGCATCAGAGAGTCTCTATTTTCACCAAAGAGAATCTTTTATAGGTATCAACCACAAATTACCTTGACCTACCAAGCATCAAGTAGAAGCTATTAATAACTTTAGCCAGAAAAAATAGATAAATTACTAAAATCTGATTATCAAACTCAGAATTTCTATTCCTAACTGGATTTTGGATTTTTAAAACTTCCTGACCACTCCTCTCCCTTTAATTCACTGGCCTCACCATCCTTTATCTCGTAGACAACAACTTTTATGGCCGTATCCCCACCTCCATCTCCTCGCTTATCAACCTCCAAACCTTGACTATTCGTTCCAACTCGTTCTCAGGCACAGTCCCTAACTCAATCACCAACTGATTGAGAATATACTTTGAATGGATAGTAACAAGAAGGCATTTTGACTCTATTCCTAGTGGGCTTGGAAGGAGGCAAAGATTCAGGCAGCTAGGCATTAGTTTGAGTTCAAGATCGAGACCTACAAGTAGAGATAAAGGCAAAGGTTGCCCATAATTTTTTTATCTGGGTGCCTCCCAAAAGTAGAGACCAACCAATAAGTTGATGCAAATTTTATCCACTTACTTGGACCGAGCGACCAATGGAGAGACACAACTTTCATTATCCAAACTTTAGTACAAGCACAAGTTGAATTATTTATCCTCTTGCATCAGCAACACAAATTCAGATTAGGGAATTGATCATAACACCTAATTTAATTAATTGATAATGTTTCTTCCAATTCGCATATATATTCTATAATGCTAACATATGCCAGTAGATTGAGCATTGGAGAGAGTTTGGAGAGCAATGGAGAATATTGAGTTGAGCAAAATCCTTATATTTGGAGGAACTGGCTACACAGGCAAGTTCATGGTGAAGGCAAGTGTCTTGCTGGGCCACAAAACCTACGTCTATATATGCTCGTCCCATCACCGCACAATCTTCTCCCTCAAAAAAACACATCCATCAGGAATTTCAATCCATGGGCGTCGCCATTGTTCAGGTAACCAAATATTCAAGTTCTCCATGATATCACCCTTCACTTTGAGCAATCTGTAGAGATCAAATATAGCTAAATATTTGATTTGTTTTTGTGATGTAACAGGGAGAATTGGATGAACACGATAAACTTGTATCCCTACTTCGCCAAGTGGATGTAGTGATCTCAACATTACCTTACCCGCAAGTTCTTGCTCAGCTCAAGATTATAGATGCCATGAAAGTCTCTGGTAACATGAAGGTATCTGTTTCTTTTTGAGCAAGATGACCATTTTTGGCTGAAACCTTCCAAGAACTTCAGTTGTTCTAATAGTTTTGTTGAAAATAAATATCTATCAGAGGTTCATTCCATGGATCGGGTTTCTCCATTGCCACCATTTCAAGCTTTTCTTGACAAGAAGAGAAAGGTAAGAAGGGCCATGGAAGCAGCTGGGATACCATACACTTTTGTTGCTGCAAATTGTTGTGGTGCCTACTTTATCAATATATTACTTCGTCCGCAGGCGCAACCACGTGATATCACTGTTTATGGCGACGGACAAGCCAAGGGTAAGTACCATTTACACATGCCCCATTGATTATTGTGGCAGGAAAACTTCTTTTCAATCCTTGAAGTTGTTTCCAATGATGTGGTCTAATTATTATTTTAGAGATTCATGTTTCAATACTAAAATTCATTTTCTTTACTTTTTGGTCTTTTGAATATTAAGAAAAAA
>Ga0325414_1002301_pt1 | contig 19218 bp, 14 predicted proteins | sample PopdelMetagenome_8_FD_206183 | JGI IMG/M metagenome (GOLD analysis project Ga0325414, IMG submission 206183) | Populus deltoides microbial communities from Bellville, Georgia, United States - Leaf-PdKOR-R3 | ecosystem: Host-associated > Plants > Phyllosphere > Phylloplane/Leaf | place: USA... | reverse complement strand
ATATATAAAAAAATAATATATATATATATATATATATATATATATATATATATATATATATATATATATATATATATATATAAACCAAACAGTTATAGGTTAAAATGTATAGAATTAAAACTAAATCTATATATGACTTAAATTTTAAAGATGCTAAAAACCTTTTAAACATTTAATCTACATTGTTTTTTTTTCTCCACTAGATAAACTTTAAAGTTTAATAAAAAAAAATAAAGCTTTAAGATTATTTTTCAAAGATTTAATTGTATTAAACTAACAAAAAAGGATGTTTAGTTTATTGTAACAAAAGCATTCAAAACATAAAAGATATTAAAGGAAAGCCTAAGGTTCATATAAGTTTAAATCTACAAGCATGCAAAATAAAAACTCATGGCAAACATGCTTTCAACATAAATACAATTCGAGCATGCATACTAAATATATATTCAATCTTAAAAATAATATAAATTCAAAGTTCTAGCATACATACTGATGAGGACCAGCCCAACACCAATCTTAATCACATCAAAGATCCATTGGTGGTGGCTAATTGAACCAATTACAAGAACTTGAGCAAAGAAACTTAAAAAGGCATTGAATGGGCTTGTTCAAAACATATGAGTCAAGATGGACATAGAAGAGTTTGGGGTGCCAAAGGAGCTTAAAGGAATGCCTCTAATTCATCTAATCCAAATACAAGAAGAGCCTAGTCCAAGTCTTAATAAGGGCTGATGTGTTCGACCTAAAAGTCAGCCTTATTTGGCCTTATTTTTCCTAATGTTACACGGATTAAAAGTCAACATTTGTTCTCCTATTTTGTGCAAGGTAATTTGGCCAGATCTGATCCTTAATGAGAGAGGATTCTTATCATTTAAAAGAAGAAGTTTCCTAGTCCACCAAGGAAACAAATGGGTGAAAAATTTGTTTCCTAAGCTAGGGAGAATTATTTAATGATTCTCATAGTCTAGGATGGAAACTAATTATTTCAGCAAATAAAAAGGAAAGAATCATTATTTTTATCCAACTAAAACAAGGAAAAGCTAAAGGGAACACAAAAGGTTTCCAAGTCAGAATTGATTTCCCTAGTTTATCTGGAACAACAACTCTTCCTAAGCATGAAAAGAAGGCTTATTCGACTATAACACCATCTAAACTAGGGAATTAGATTTAATATCTTATATTTTCTTTGTTTATTATGGCAGCAACTCTGAACCTTTATTTTAATTTTAATTTTGGGCTTGTTTAATTAAGGGTTTGGGTCTGATTGTAAGGAGGCCTTATACAAGTATACAGCTTGGGTCTAGGGTTTAGAAGCTTAAGTTTCGATATTTATAGCTTTTGATGCAAACCTCGTAATCACGTGGTCACGCAAAGACACCAAATTCCTAGAAAGTCAAGTAAATCAGGTTTGATAGGAGTGTGACACAAAGATAACTTGTACCTAGACACCATAATTATTGAAAACAGAAACCCCTACTCAATGAATATTAATTCGTGAACAAGAAGTATAAAGATGACATCACGAAGTCAGTTGTTCTTCAATATGTCATTTTAATTCTTTAGAGAACCAAAGAAGGGAGAATATCTCACCACTCACACACAAAGTTGGGGCAAAAGATGTGTATTAATCTGAAATTTTTATCCCCCTTACATGCTTGATTACAACTTTTTTTATACTGAATGTAAACTAAAATAAACCCTAATGGACCGCCCTGATATGAACTTATATGAGACGCACTTACAATTGACCCAAATAAGTAATAATAAACCAAAGACTTAGAAAAAATCTCCCTCTTTTATATTTACTAATTTAGTTTCCTTTCAAGAAACCAAAATGTCATTAAATACCATCAGCCATTTTTCCTTGTGTAGCTAGGATGAATAAGGATTTTGAAATATTTATGAATCTTTGCCACACTTTAAAACTATATTGTATCCCATTAAAGATCCTTGTAGAACTAGGAGATTTCTAAAACAAGCTGTCACATCCTTGGAGGAAAAGAATCATTGCGAAATAAGAAGTCCACAAGATAAAAGCAAGTAAATAACAAAACTTGTACAACCTGTTCTAACCTATATTGCAAGTCCTTTTCGAACTTCGATTCACCTAAAAGTTTATCCCAACATAGACAAATACCTTTGGAATTTTATGGTGAAGTTTCAGCTTAATCCAATAGTTGGATTTAGAGTTATGCTCAATAGCGTAAAACTGGACAATAGAAAGTTTACATAAAAGTATGAATCTGACCTTGCTTGCATCGTATCAGTCAAGATTTGAGAAAGTTGTTTGAAAGGTTAAGAAGGTATCAACTGAAGTAGAACCCTGCGAAGTGCTCATCGGGGAAAATCCATTAAGGGGTTTGCGCGAAGTGAAGGAAATTCAAGACATTCAAGGTATGCCGACTCCTAAAACCAAAAGTGAAGTTAGAGGATTCTTAGATCGTGTGGATTACATTGCCCGTTTTATCTCCTAAATGACAACAACTTGTGAACCATTCTTCTAGCTACTTTGAAAGAAGAATCCTGAGGGCATGGAATGAAGAATGCCAAGAGGCTTTTGATAAGATCAAAGGATATCTGCAAAATCCGCCTTTATTGGTTCTCCTAATACCTAACAAACCATTGATTTTGTATCTGACAACAATTGAAAAGCGATAAGATATGTACTCGGGCAACATGATGAGTCTAGCATGAAGGAAAGGGCAATGGAAAAGCTTTATTGCACACTTATATGTGCCACAAAATTACTTCAACAATACATACTATATTACACCACGTGGCTAATTTCAAAGCTAGATCCTCTTAGATACATCTTTGAAAAGCCTTGTCGAGTAGAATAACAAGATGGCAAGTGTTGTTGGTCAAATATGATATAGTATAAATGACAAGGAAAGCCATGAAAGGAAACGCCATTGCTGACCATTTGGCAGACAATACAATAAAAGATTATGAGCCTTTGAACTTTTATTTCCTTGATGAAGATGTGCTAATAATAGAATAGGAAAGAGAGCTAGATTGGTGGACAATGTACTTCGACGGAGCAGTAAATGTGTATGGTAACAAGGTAGAAGCAATGATAATTTCTCCTAATAAAAAGCAGTATCTTGTCTCGATAAAACTACAGTTTGAATGCACCAATAATACCGCTAAATATAAAGCTTGCATGATTGGGTTAGAAGTTGTGTTAGAATTGAAAACAAAGAAATTTGACATCTATGGAGACTCAATGCTGATAACTTGCCAAGTAAAAAGGGAATGGTGGACAAAAAACAAGAAGCTAAAGTTGTATTAAGAACATTTGTCCAAACTAACAGAGGAATCGAGATAAAATTCACTCATATGGGAAGAGATAAAAACCGATTCGCCAATGCTTTGGCTACCTTATCTTCCATGGCCAAAATTGATTGTGGAAACAGAACACAACCTCTAAATATAGATATAAAAAATTCTTCGGCTTATTGCTGTTTAGTCAAAGAAGAAATGAATGGAAATCCACAGTATCATGATATCAAATGGTTTATCCAATACCAGAAGTATCCTCGGGAGGTATTTAGTACAAATATGAAAACCCTACGAAGATATTATGTCGATGAAGAGATTTTGTATAAAAGGTTATGAAGGGGTTTGCACAACTTATGCTAGCGAAATATAACGGCCATACAAATACAAAGATCAGGGTACTTTTAGTTGACCTTGGAAAGGGATAGCATAGAATATGTTAGGAAATGCCATAAATGCCAGATATAGAGTGATAAAATAAACTCACCCCAACTCCCCCTTTCAACTTGACATCTTCATGACCCTTTGCGATGTGGGGAATCGATGTAATTAGGCCTATCAATTCAAAAGCCAGCAACGAGCATTGATTTATCTTAGTGGTTGTGTAGAAGCCAGCTCATATGACAAAAGGCTGGGATGAATGGATTCGATGGGCCACTGTCACTTGGTATGGCAAGAGTTTCGTCAATTTTTCTTGTAAACTGAGTTTCGCAGCTACAGTGTATCATGTATGGCAAGAACAGAATGCAAGGATCTTTGCTGGAATGTCTAGAACTTCGAATTTGGTCTTTATTCAAATCGAATGTATCATTCGCGATAAGCTTGATTTGATGAGGAATGTCCTACCAACAAATAAAAACAAAAGGATCCAAAGAGCTTGTAGGGTTAATAACATAGATTCTTAATTTGATAGTTAGGTGGTTGTATTGGTTTCCCTATCGAATCTAGTGAGGTCTTAGTTTTCTGATCAATGGCTAGCCTATAGCCATCTGTTGTTTTATGTTTCCTGTTCTCATTGTAAATCTGGGGTATGCCCCTTATAATCTTTGTATCCTTTTCTTTTAATAAAAACAAAAGGATCCAAAGAGCTTGGAGGGTTAATAACATAGATTATTAATTTGATAGTTAGCTGGTTGTATTGGTTTCCCTATTGAATGTAGTGAGGTCTCAGTTTTCTGATTAATGGCTAGCCTGTAGCCATCTGTTGTTTTATGTTTCCTATTCTTTTAATACATACGTCAACTTACCAAAAAAAAAAAGCCAGCTCATATGCCTATGTAACCTAGAAGATGGTAAGGAGGTTCATTGAACGAGATTTAATCTGTCGCTATGGAACTCCTGAAAAAATAATGATTGATAATAATGCTCAAAACTTTAATAAGAGAATGATTGTAGAGCTTTGCCCAAAATGGAAGATGAAACACTCGAATTCATCCCCAGACATACCAAAAATGAACAGTTCTTTGGAAGCCGCAAACAAAAACATGAAGAAGAACATTCAGATGATGGTGGTCACTTACAAGGACAAGCATGCGATGTTGCCATTTGCTCTTCATGCATATCGCGTTGTAGTTAAGATGTTAATAAAAGCAGCCCTGTATTCTTTAGTATATGGAATGGAAGAAGTATTGCCTTTGGAAATGGAAATCCCATCATTCAAAATATTGAAAAATCTGAGTTAGAAGAGACAAATGGGCACCCAACTATGAAGGTAATGCGAACCTCTTGAACACGCAGTTAAGCAACCCATACGCTAAGACATAAATTCTCGGAAAGCAAAGTAAATTAGGTTTCCTAGGCACTAACACTATTGAAAACGGAAACCCCCACCCAACGAATATTAATTCGTGAACGAGAAGTATAAGAATGACATCACGAAGTCAATTGTTCTTCGATAAGTTGTTTTTTAGTTCTTTAGAGAACCAAGAAAGGGAGATTATCTCACCAACACACACACACAAAGTGCGGCAAATAAGAAGTTTTATTAATCTAAATTGTCTAACTTATATGTCTGGTTATGCCTTTATTTATACTGACTCTAGACTAAAATAAACTGTTTTGAACCCCTTTTGTGGATTTATATGATGTTCACTTACAATTAAATCCAAATAATATAAATAAACCCTAAACTAGGAGATATGATAGGATCAGATTTGATGCCTTTTAGAAGTCCCATATAAGCTAGGAGAATCAAATCTGAGTTGCCTCCTCTTTAGTTTTCTTGTTTGCAAAGTATTCTTAGCTGACTTGAAAACTTATTTAATGATAGATTCCTACTATAATAAGGATAGAATAGTTGTTTCCATACACCATAAGGATTCCACATTAATATAGAGTCCATACCACACATGGAAATAATGTTGTTGCCTATTAAATATCCTTGCAAGACTAGAAAACTCCTAAAACCAGCTGCCGCATCCTTGTAAGAAAATAATCCTAGCCAAATAGAAAGTCCATAAGTCAAAAGGAAGTAAATAATAAAATTCATATAACCCCTATTGACCAGTATTGTGATGCCTTTCTGAACTCCGATTGCCTTGAAAGTTTAACCCAAGGTAGGACAACATGTCAGGAAACTCCACATAAACTTTTAGCTCAATCCAATGGTTGGATTGAGAATTATAATTGTTACTGTGAAACTATACAGTTGCGCATTTTACGTCAGAATCCAAATCTGATTGTCATTTCATTGCTCAGATCATATCAGAAGGCCCCTACATCGTAAAGAAAGAATTCTCTATGGGCTCCTCATGTTAACAAGGATGGATGGCGATGACTTGCTAAGGCTTGTGAATTTTGACTTTGTAATGCATAATGTACTCATTCTGCTTTGAACTAATAAAATTTTGTCTCTCATTCTCAATACATCTTGTGTATTTTTTTGCAAAGAATGATATCAAAATTTCTCCAAAATTTTTTTTTATGTGGTTTTTATCTAAATAATTTTGAGGAAATTAATGATATGTTAAAACGCAACCCCTAGGAGGTGGCTAAATGCCCAAAAACCAAAACAGATGACCTAACCATAAGGTTCTTATTGAGAGAAAACTATTCGGAACAAACGACAATGAAGTTTTTTATACATCACAATAATTGCAAAATAAATACAAAAGATCATTATAACGGTAAAGTCAAAATTTATCAGTCTTAAATAGTCTTGCTTGAAATGAAAAAAAAAAACCATCTTTGATATCTATAAAGTAAATATATCACTTGCGATCCCCTTTTGGACCCAAAAGAATCCTTTTTTTCAAAAAGAAACCTTAACCTGGGTAACACCTCGTGCTAGGGCAAGTGAGAAATGATGTTCGAAAAGATGAATACCACAACAAAATTGGTGGTAAAGAGATTATTAAACCTAAAGTTTTACTCATAAGTCTGTGGTGCTCACAAGAAGGGAAGTTTATTTATTTTGTAACTTGATAGCTTTCATTATATATTATACTGTTAGATTATTTTCAGCGCTTCAATGTGGATCATATAAAAAAAATTAACGTAAAAAAATATTTAGATATTGCTAATGTTTTTTTCTATTAATTGATTTTTAAACTGTGTAGGAATTGATTTGATGTGACTTGATCATTTTGACAAATTCAAAGGTAACTTAGATAACTGGTAAAAACATAGTCTGGGTCAAAGTAAATATTTAAGATAAGATTTTTTAATAAACAATGAAACAACAATATATTGAATCGATTCGGGTCAACCCAGGTTAACCTGCCAATACACATACCAAGTCATGAGATCATGATAACCCTATAAAAAGCAAATCAAAACAAATTACGAAACTCAATTTCCAATAAACACAATGTTGAAGGATGAAACTGAAAAAAAAATAAAAGAAAGACAAAAATAATTCAAGTCAACTTGTCAAACTTACGATCCGAGTCATGAGACTAGGATAGTCTAATAAAGATCAAATTGAAACAAATTATGAAACTCAATTCTCAATCAACTCAGTTTTGAAAGATAAAATTAAAAAAAAAATTGATTAAAAATTGACAAAAAAATAACCCAATTCAACTAATGGTAATCTGTTGAATTTATGACCTGAGTCATGAGATGAAAATAACATCATAGAAGACAAATCAAAACAAATCACGAAGTCTATTTTCCAATCAACCTAATGTCGAGGGATGTAACTAAGAAAAAAAAATCAATTGGAAAAATGAAAAAAAAATTGAGTCAACCGAGTCAACCTGTTAAACTTGCAGTTCGGGTCATGAATATGGGATGATCTCATAGAACAATTAATGAAAAAAATATATAGCTCATTCCTCAATAAACCTAATATTAAATGATGAAATTAAAATTTTAAAAAATATATAAATTAGAAAAAAAACACTATTAAAATAAATAGTATAATGTACAGAGATGTATATTATGGACCCCTCCCCCTTTAGTTTTTTGTTAATACTTTATTTGCTATTGTTTATTTTGCTCTCCCCTAAAACTTGAAATGTACAACATTGTTCAATAAACCATGCATTTTTTTTTATTTTGATCATTTTACTTTATTTATTTTCAACTTCATCATTTCTTATGATATTTTAATTTTAATTTTTTTTTTTGCATATTTATGTATACTAAAATACAAACATGACATACCCTAATTAACATTATGATGAAGTTTCTAGTAGGTATGAATAAAAATGTTGAATATGTAAAGATTTGGTAACTTTTTAATTGGATATTTTTAAAATTAAGACAGTAATTTAAATTTCGATGACGAGTTTTCTCTCATCTAAAAAAATTGATGTATAAAATTTTCCTCTAATATATTGGTATAACTTTTGATATAATGCTTTGATCAAGCTAAAAAATTTTCAAAGATTTTAAAAATCTTGTTTTCTATAATGTTAAAATTTCGTAACCAATCAATCCTTCAAATGAGACCTAGATATTACAATTTAGAATATACAATATTTTCTTAATTGATTTAGGATTAGTTTAAAACTCAATATTTTTTCAGAACATTTTTCTTAGTATATAAGCAGCCTAGAAAATTTGTAATATTGATTTTTTTATTAAAGAAAATATTAAGTAATAAAATTTCAAAATATAACTTGTGTGTGGTGACTTTATTCTGCAGGATTTTGTGTTAATTTTGCTTGTTGTCTTGACAATAATATAAAATGCTCAGTAGTTTTCATGTTTCTTTGCATAAAGATGAAAAGGCAGCATGAGAGAAGGCAGAATTCAATCCCACAATCATCGGCAATCCGAGTTTTTAAGATTCTAAAGCAACTACTTTGTGTGATTAAAAGAGGAGCGTTTGTTTGTGGGCCTAAGAGCTTGCAGAAACCAGTGAAATAAAGTTCAAAAAACACGAAAAGCAGAAGCATGTTAATAATAGTAGTTCCATTTTCAGAAGCTTGCAAGGCAGAGAAACCAAAAAGAAGACGGGAGCAAAAACTAGTGGGATCGAATTGACATGAAAAGACAGGAAGCTGCAACCATGCTGGACCATCCTTTCGAAAGTGATTCTTAATCTTAAAGGGAACCTCTGATATAGCACGAATGGGTCTCTAATAAAATATACAGACTGATTATTTTGATGAGAAAGTTTTTGTTCTTCCTTTCATTTTTGTTTATAGGAAAAGTCCAATTCATTTTGACCAAAAGAAAATATAAAAAGTCCAATTTTAGACACTCATGCACAGTTCAAAGAATAAAAAAAATAAAAAAAAAACACTCGTGCTAATTCTGAGATCATAAAAAAATAAAAGAAAATATATCTTGTTTCTTTGCATCAGATATGTACAATTTGAAACCTATAACTACAGAATAGAGACAACCAAATACTCTATTGCAAGACAGAGAACAGTCCCATAAAACTTACACCCAAGTTGATGCCTTTGAGGTGCGCTGGTTTATTCCAAGAATAATCACAATTACAGTCACATCATCATGGTATTTTCTCCTCCTACCTGCTGGAATATTCATCAATTCTTCCATGCTGAAACCTGCAATAGCAATGCTAAATTGTTGGGGAATTTATAACGAATAAATTGGAATAAGAAGGACATATGTGGTATCAAGGAATTTACCTGCACAATCAGCAGCTCTCCCTACAAGCTGCTCTAGTAGAAACTTTGCTGGATCACCATTTGGGTTGCTCATGATGTAAGAATGCACAAGCTTTACTGCCTCATCATTACTGAAGAAATCAAACAAACCATCGCTGCCAAAGATAACAAAGTGATCTGATTTTGATATCCTATGCACATTCAGCGATGGTTCAGTAGAAATGTATGGAGGGCTTATGAGGTTACGAACTCGTAGAATACCCATCAATGCATCGTTTAGGTTTTTCTGCATGAAAAAGAAAAGGCAAACATTACAAATAGAGTAAGAATTTCAGGTACATGTACAATGGTTCTTTTGGAATGTCATTGCTAACTTGATTATGGAGATAAATTGAATGAATATTTTACAAACCTTTTTTAAGTATCCAACTCCCAAGGCTCGAGTGACCTTCAGTTTTCCCTTAACTTTTCCACCTGCAATCACTGCTGGGTCATCGGGATGATCAGACAACACTCTACTTCTTTCAAGTTCATTATCTACAGTGTGAGAATCAGTGATCTGGATAGGTTTTATTCGCCCAAAGCCCTTCATATTGCTGCCCTCATCGTATGTTGCCAATACAGCTCTGCTATCACCCAGATTAAGTGTGTACAAATCCATCCCGTGAAGAAGGCCGACCAAGACACATGAACCAACAGATACTAAATCAGGGCGATCCTCCATTTCCTGCTCTACCATGTACAAGAAATCATTCTCAGCCTGACTAAGGGCACGCTGAAGGCTATCTAGCATCCCCTGTCTAAATGAATCAGATGAATCATGAACTAGAGCATTATTAATGGACTTTTTTATACTTGAATTGTTCTTATCAAAAATTCCTGTCGGTGGTTTCTCTACATGACTATTATTAGCTCCCTTGAAAGCATGTTGAAAGGGACCGTGCGGATAGAAAACATTCGAAGCTCCGGTAACATCCTGCTTCAAGTCACAATCTAATAATCTAGTCTGATGTATGAAGTTCTCATATAATGTCCCAGCCAGAAAATCAGCTGCATCTCTTCCATTGAAGCCATCATAGATTGCGCAAAAGAGCCAGCCATTTTCTTCAGAACAGACAGCTTGAACCCTGTCTTCACCAGCAGCTCCACCTGCCACTTGAACTTCCATTGCATTAAGAAAACCTTCATTTCTAGAAGGAGCACTCATGGATCTAAATGAACAAGAATCATATTCAGGTGGACTTGGGGTGGGTGGACTACAACTTAGGTTTGACATACTGCTTTGAAGAGAAGATGATAATACATCCAACCTTGAAAGAGTTGGTGATGAAGGAATCCTACGAAATGAATTAGGGGAATCCCAGCTGGGAAGTATTTCTGCCCCTATTACACCATTGCAGATATTTGTGTTGGCTAATGTGGCATTCGCACTTAAGGCAGCACCAGACAAGCGAGAGAAGCTGCTATTCTTAGGGATTTTTCCAGGAAGACTTTCAAATCCACTAGGAACCATGCAAGAGCAACCGTTATGGGCATTGCATTCATAACCAAAACTGATCTTGAATTCTCCTTCAGGATTAACTGTATTTTCTCCTAGCATTATTTTTCAATGAAATAAGGAAAGCACCTGCAATTAATCTCTCAATATAGAACATCAAGATGTAAAATTTTACGAATTAATCAAAATTAAGAGATTAACACACGCATGCTAATGACTATAACACATGATAAATCATAAATAAGAATCAGCCACCGGATACTAGAGATCCTTAGAACACCTTGGGTTCAAAACTTATAATAGGGACGAGAGGTCCTTTCAGAAAGCTATGTAAATCTTAAAAGAACACCTTGGGTCCGTTTGCTCATCAAGAGATTGTCAGAATCGATCAAGTTTCACCCCCCATGTTAGAATTGTCTCCCAAAGAAGATGATTGCAAGGTAATATTAGGCAACTTGAAAAGGGATCCTAGAGATGCAGATGGAGGAGGGCTTTAGCCTTTAAAAACCTAAAAGCACTTAAACATAGCTTACACACATCCAAATTTCAACCCTATTTTATGCAACTGTAAATCCCATTCAATAGCTATTTCTTAGATTTTAAGCATCTAAGTTCAATAAGCACGAGAAGATCCAATAAAAATATATCATGTCTATCAAGAAACTCTGAATTTGTTCAGTAATCATGATCCATATTTATATTTGGCCATTCCATGGATTTCATATTCCTCTAAAGATTTATTGTCTATATTGAATTAACTTCTGAAGTTGGCTGACAAGAAAGCACCGTTAAAGACTAGATAGATGATTACTTCAACAAAGAAAAAGCCAAAATCTCCTAATCAAGAAACAGACACCAAATTAAACAAGAAAACAAGAAAAACATTCAAGTATTCAAGAAAACACCGATGGTATCAAAACAGTAAGCCAAGTCCATACAGTAATCAAAATTCAAATGAAAAACATAACATACAGAGCTAAAAAATGAATTCCCACCTCACTAGTTCGGCCCAAAACAAGGGACCAGACAGAGAATGTAAGCTTGTTGTGTCTCTTAAGTGAAAAGGTGTGGATAAAAGGGCAAGAAGTACTAAAAATAGGCAAGGCAAGATATCTAAGAGAGAAAGATATAGAAGGAAAGATTATATTTTAGGTGGTGGAGAATATATATATATATATATATATATATAAAGGAAAACAAGAGGAACTTTCTTTTCTTTTGCTTGGTTCACGTTAACCAGTAATCCCCTTTTTTGAGTTCTATTTGAACTCTCTTCTCAGCACTCGGCCTCTCGCTATCTCCTCCGAACTCCGAGCTCCAAACTATATTTTAGTCCCTAAGATTTTCAAAATATTCAACTTAGATTCCTACAGTTTACTTTAACTTTTTCCAATTTCAACTCTTTTGTTTCCAAAAAGTTTCAGCCCCAATTTTTTCTCTCACTTTTCATGTTTTTCTTTTATCCTTTTCTTCTAGGCAACCATACATATGATAATATCCAATAAATGCAAGTTCACTTTCTCTTCGTAGTTTTAGAAATTATATAGTTGATAATCCTTTATAAATTGAGCCAAAATTTAATTAAAAAAACCTTATATGTAAAGTATAATTTCTAAAATTACAAAGTAAAAGTGAAATTTGGTTCAAATCTTAGAAAAAATAAGAGTAATTTTTCATTTACAAAAATTAATTTAAAAAGTGTTCTTTGCCCGTAATTAGCTTTATTGAGCCATTAAAGTATTTGTGGAAAAATGAAAATTCTTGGAAACATCAATTCTTGCATTACAGTTGATCCCAAAATTTAAGGGTCTAAGTGGATTTGCATGGAGTCTATAGGGATGAAAATTTAGTAATACCCTTCTGTGCATTTCCTTTAAATGAATAATGGTATTGTCGTTAGTGTGCTGTGTTGTTGATTATAATTAAATATAGTCTTTTTATTTGTAATTAATATATTTCATCAATTTGCATGTATTTTAACTAAATTTTTAGGCTTTTATACTCTTGCCAACAGAAATTTTTCACACAAGAATAGGATAAATCACTAGTTTTTTATACTATGAGGCATGACCGCAAGAAAATATAGCTAATAAGATTCAAACCCTGAACTTAATCTTAAGCCAAAGACCTTTATTATTAGTCCAACCTCTGCTAAGTTGACTTGAAATCTTTAAATTGTTTCTTGTCTTGAATTAAATGTAAAAAACATTAGTATAAAATTAATCTAATTTAAATTGATGCTTTTAAATTGTTCCTTGTCTTGAATTAAATGTAAAAAAATTAATTTAAAATTAATGTAATTTAAATTGATAGGTCAATTTTTAACTTGATGAAAATTTAAGTTTTTGTTATTCGAGCACAAGATTAGAATATCTCCTTTGAAGTCATCACAAATGATAGGCATATCTCTGTGGGGTTTTTTTTAAGAAAGAAAGAAAATAACTTTTCATTATAAAACTAACAGTAATATTACGGAGTTGATTTGGTTATTATGAAGGTATACTTCAATTTTTTTTAATTTAAAATTTGAAACCAAGACCACCATGCTGACACGGGAGGGTGTTATTAAAGATTGTTTTAAACCAAAAAAAGAGATATGGTAGGGACTGGGCACAGGAGAAGATGACCCATCAATAGACCAGAGCCCCAAATTGGGTGTTCTAGGTATATGTGCGGACCACAAAGGTGCATGTAGTCCACAGTTGCTGCATTCTTGACTGCACACGTGTGTTCCTATAAAGACAGTGAATTTTGAACCACAGGACCAAGCATTTATGGATTGTGATATTCCAGTGTTTGCTTGCCATGAATTGTTGCCCTCCTTATTTTCCATGCATTTGGCGTCTGGTCAGGTCATCCAGACTGGATATTTAAACGGCACTGGGTACGTACTTCTTCCTGCTGGTCAGTGGAACACATCAACCATGCGTATCAGGAGCAACCAGTGCTTATTCGCCTGACAGCAGAGGTCATGCGAAATATGAAGGGTAGAACCAATGGTTGTTGTTTTCTTAGTGATCAAGCTGGTGAAGACAGGTACCATCTTTTCTTTACATGTCCTTATTCTAAGGCTATTTTAACAGATTTTACTTAGAAATGTGACCATAATAGATCATTTGGATGCTGAACAGTTGAGTTTGACAACAATGAGAAGACAGACAGCACCATTGAAAACTTTTTACAAAAGATCACATAATAAGACACAGATTTAGGGGGTGGAAAGCACAGTTGTTTGAAACATATATATATATATATACAGAAGAAATGTTTTCAATCAACTTTAGCCAGAATCTACCACGCAAATCGAGTCCCAGAGCCAAGACAACAATTGTTGAATCAACTCTGGCTGCTAAACTATACGTCAACTTTGCCAAATGCTAAATTATTTGTTGTTGAAGAGCTCTAAAATCTCAAACTAATATTGAATAAATATAAAAAAAAATTAAACAAATCATATAAAAGTATATATGTTTCTACAACTTAGATCTACTTTATATACGAGACAATGATAAATTTTATTAAAAAATAAAAATAAATTATAAGATGTTGTATAAAATTATTCTCTCATTTAACTCATTTTTTTCTCTTCTTCTAGCCATCAAAATATAGAAAATATAAACACACAAAAACATGAAGTCATAAAACCCAAATTCACTTGCGGTGATAAACCATGCAGATGACATTTCAAAGTTGCTTATCCTTGTATCCATTTTCTTTTAATTTCCTTCTTCGCATTTTACAACGTAAAAAAAAAAGACAGAAATAAAAAATGTACTTTTTGTTGCATCACAGCGTATTGTGTAGGGTACCGATGCAAATGTATGCAATCCTGATGCATAACCAAACATGAATGTTGCTTCTTCCATCAATTTTGATATTGTGGCAGCGGTCATGGTTTAAAATATTTTTTATTTAAAAATATATCAAAATAAAAAGATTTTATTTTTTTAAAAATTATTTTTGACATTAGCATATTAAAACGATTTAAAAATATATATAAAAAATTAAACAAAAAAATTCAAAATTTTTAATAACACATTTTGTACCATATTTTCAAACACACCCTAAATAAAAAAGACGAAATGGTGTTCAGGCATTTCTTTCAGCATCCTATTTCAAGGAGTTCATGATTCCAATTAAGACAGAAACATGGAACATATATGTGTGTGTGTATAGAGAGAGAGAGAGAGATTAAAGCAACCAGCTACAAATACCTGCAAACTTATTGATACGAAACCTAGCGGAACTTAATGAAATTCGTGAATTTAAAATCTATCTAATCCAAGTTTGAGTATGAAATTGAATTTATCATAATGGAAAACTTGCTTTAAGTCAACAAGACTATAAACCACTCAATCACAATGGCTAGACTTGGAGATGAGCAAAAAAAATATAAAATCACTAGCAAAGATTGATCAATTATTTGAAGAGTTGAAGTCCAATCAAGAATCAAGAAAGGCAATATTTTTATTTTGTAAAATTCATTTTTTTCAATATTCTTCAAAAAGATTACTTATACTAGAAAGCTAAGTAACCCTAGTTTCCCTAATGGATCACACATAAATTCAATTTAAATAATACTCAAACCAAGCTAAAATTAGCCCAAACTAATTAAAATAAATAACATAAACAAGTCTAAAACTTAAACAAGTATTATTGCATGAAACAAAGATAGATCAATAGCCCAACTAATTAAAATAAGACAAGGTCAATTTTTCTCATAATCTGTTGGCAGCATCAAAACCCAACTTCAAACAAATGGTTCTCTCTCGTTGTAATGAATTAGAAGATGTGCCATATATCATTGGAAATGTATGAAAGTCTAGTTTCCAACCCAACTAGAATCACATCCAAATTCAACATCTAGCTCCGGTTATGATCAAAACAGTATCACAAGGGCAAACTATCCGATTTGAGTTTTCGTATCCCAATTCTTGTGTAATGGTCATGGTTCCACCAATAAGCCCTTCCTAAACATGAATCAGATTAATCAAGACTTGTTGTTCACTATTTATTACCCTCTTGAAGTCCAACTCAGCCCATGTATCTTGAAGAAGCTCATTGAAAGCCTATTTGAACCTCTTAACCCTTAGCCTTGTTATTGGACCAACTGGAACCTCCAATGGATCCTTTGGTGTTGCTTGGGTAGCATTATTCCCTTTCTCTTCAAAAGAATTTTACATCGAATAATCGCTTACATTAAAAAAAATGAGATTAGCAATATTAAATGTAGCACTAACACCATATTCACCTAGTAGATCTATTTTATATGTATTGTCATTAATCCTCTCTATGATCTAAAAACATCTTCTTTAGGCATTAATTTAGATCTATTTTGTTCAGAAAACCTTTCTTTCCTCATATGCACCCAAACACAATCACTTGGTTCAAACCTTACTAATTTCCATCCTCTATTAGCCTTGAATGCATGTTTTTCATTCTTTTTTTCTATTTGGTGCCAAATCTTTGCATTTAAGTCCTTCACCACCTATACTTTTTTATCACCATTAAGACTAACCCTTTCATCAATAGGTAAAGAAATCAAATCGAATGGTGTTAAAGGATTAAAACCATAAACAATCTCAAATGTGAATAATTAGCAGTAGAATGCACATTACAATTATATCAAATTCAATATAAGGTAAACAATCTTTCCAATTTTTAAGATTCTTTTAAATGATAGCCTTTAATAATTGAATTAAAGTCTTGTTTACAACTTCAGTTTGGTCATCTATTTGTGGATGACAAGAAGTAGAAAATGAAAGTTTAGTCCCTGACTTACCTCATAAAACCTTCCAAAAGTAACTCAAAAACTTAACATCTCGATCGAACATAATGCTCCTATGGACACCATGTAGCCGCCGAATGACCTCTCTAAAGAAAAGACCTGCGATATTTGTCGCATCATCAGTTTTATAGCAAGCAATGAAATGTGCATTTTTAAAAAATCTATCCACAACAACAAATAAGGAGTCTCTTCCTTTCTTAGACCTAGGTAAACCTAAGATAAAATCTATAGAAATATCAACCCAAGATTTCCTAGGAATAGATAAAGGTATATATAACCCATGAGCCTTTACTCTAGACTTAGTATGTCTACAAGTTATGCATTTATCACAAATTCCTTGCACATCTTTTTTCATGTTAGGCCAATAGAAATATTCATTTAAAACTTCTAAAGTCTTAGCAATTCCAAAATGCTCTATTAAACCTCCCCCATGAGCTTCCTTTACAAGCAATTCACGTATAAAATAATTTAGACACACATAATCTATTCTCCTTAAACAAAAATCCATCATGCTTAAAACATTTGTCCTTGGCCGAAACTCTACACTCAACATATATGTTACCAAAATCATTATCATCAGGACATAATTCTTTAATATACTTAAATCCTCACAATTTAGTATTCAGAGAGTATTAAGAAGAACATACCTTCGTAATAAGGCATCTGCAACCATATTTTTCTAACCTTGTACTTAATCACATATGTGAATGTCTCAATAAATTCAATCCATTTGGCATGTCGCCTATTTGACTTACCTTGGCTTTTCAACTGTTTCAATTATTGGTGATCCGTATGTATCACAAACTCCCTTGACCAAAGATAATGTTGTCAATTTTCCAATGCCCTTATTAATATATATAACTATTTGTCATTAGTTGGATAATTAAAAGTTGCACTATTACGTTTTTCACTAAAATAAGCAATGGGTCGTTTCTCTTCCATTAGAACAAGCCAATACATATTCCTGAAGCATCACATGTAATCTCAAAGGCTTTATTAAAATCAGGTAAAGATAACAAATGTGCCAAAATTAATTTTGATTTCAATAAATTAAACGTATTTTCTTGTTCTTCACCCCATTTGAATCCCACTAATTTCTTAATTATTTCAGTCAATGGCAACTAATGTACTAAATTTTTTAACAAACCTCTTGTAAAAACTAGTTAAACCATGAAAACTCCTAACTTCTATGATTGATTTAGGCATAGGTCATTCTTGTATAACCTTAACCTTAGCCCCATCCATCTCTATGCACTTTACACTAACAACATAACCAGGAAATATGATCTTATCCATACAAAAGTCACACTTCTGTAAATTAGCATACAAGGATTTCTTTCTAAGCAATTCAAGAACCTATCTTAAATGTCATATATGCTCATTTAATCCTTTACTATAAAAGAGTTTATCATCGAAATACACAAACTTACCAATAAATGCATATAAAACTTGATTCATTAAACTCATAAAAGGTGTTAGGTGCATTAGTAAGTCCAAAGGTCATAACTAACTATTCATACAAACTATATTTAGTTTTAAAAGCAGTTTTTCATTCATCACCTTTTTTCATCTTAATTTAACCATTTCTCAAATCAATTTTTGAAAACAAATTAGAACCATACAATTCATCTAACATATCATCTAATCTAGGGATATGATGTCTATACTTTACAGTGATATTATTAATGGCTCTGTAATTAGTATACATTCGCCAAGTATGGTCTTTCTTTGGCACTAGAAGTATAGGAACTGTACAATGACTTTTTTTTTTGGGTAAGTTGACAAATGTATTAAAAGAAAAAGATGCAAAGATTATAAGGGGCATTCCCCAGATTTACAATGTGAACATAAACGTAAAACAACAAATGGCTACAAGCTAGCCACCGAACAACATACTGAGACCTAACTAGACTTGTTAGAGACACCAATACAACCAGCTAAATATCAAATTAAGAGTCTATGTTATTTACCCTCCAAGCTCTTTGGATCCTTATGTTTTCATCTGTTGGTAGAACATTCCTCATCAAATCAAGCTTATTGCGAATGATACATTCGATTTGATCAAAGACCAAATTCAAAGTTCTAGACATTCTTGCAAAGATCCTTGCATTTCGTTCTTGCCAGATATAATACATTGTAGTTGCGAAACCTAGTTTACAAGAAAAATTGACGAAACTTTTGCCATGCCAAGTGATAGTGGCCCATTGAATCCATTCATCCCACCCTTTTATCATTCTTGGAATGTCGCATCTGTCACAAACATCCCACCATATTGCTTTAGTATAGGAGCATTCAAAGAACAAATGGTTGTGATCTTCATTGTTGCGGAGACAGAGTGAGCACCTATTGGGACCATGTATACCAAACCGATGAACTGTACAATGACTCATGCTCTCTTGAATGTAATCCTTTGATGTGAACTTGATGCGGATCAGCCCAACACCAAGCGTTATCATGCCAACGACCCATTGGAGGTGCCAATTGGGCCAATCACAAGAGATAGGGCAAAGAAGCTTAAAGAAGCATTGAATGGGCTTGTTCAGAATATATGGAGAGCACCTATTGGGACCATGTATACCAAATCGATGAACTATACAATGACTCATGCTCTCTTGAATGTAATC
>Ga0325414_1002299_pt1 | contig 19224 bp, 12 predicted proteins | sample PopdelMetagenome_8_FD_206183 | JGI IMG/M metagenome (GOLD analysis project Ga0325414, IMG submission 206183) | Populus deltoides microbial communities from Bellville, Georgia, United States - Leaf-PdKOR-R3 | ecosystem: Host-associated > Plants > Phyllosphere > Phylloplane/Leaf | place: USA... | reverse complement strand
TTTTTTTTTTTTTAAGTTCTTCAAAAGTTTTTCCCTTTATAACCAAATAATATGTTCCTTTAAGTTTTCCACACTTATATTTATTTGGTTACTGATTAGATTTGTAAAGTGTTAGCATATTGCTTCTTACATATAGAGAACAAAAATAAGATTGTCAAGTAGAATCAAAGCATGTGCACTCATTCTAGAGTGAGATTTATTTTTCTTATTGAACATGTCAACATTGACTTCACCATTGCAATTCAACGATGATAACTGATGATAACTATACCTATTGGAATGTGAGGATGAAAGCTTTCTTCAAATCACTAGACAAGAAAGTTTGACACTTAGTTAAGCATGAATAGATTAAGCCTAAAACTCATTTCAGCGACTGGACCAGAGATGAATCCACTCATTACAATTAGAATAATTAAGGCTTGAATGCTATATTCATATAGTCTCTTGATGAATTTAAAAGAACTTCCATGTGTGAGATAGCCAAGGAAGCTTGAGATATTCTTGAAGTTACTCACGAGGGGACCAAGACGATGAAAAAATCAAAATTAAAAATGCTAACCTCAAGGTTTAACGGGTTAACTTAGTTGACTTGATTTTTTTGTCTTTTCATGATTGATTTTTTTTCTCAATTTCATCATTTAACATTGGGTTGATTAGGAATTAGGCTTTGTGATTTGTTTTGATTTGCTTTCTATGAGGTTATCCCCGTCATATGACTCAGGTGATGGGTTTAGTGAGCTAACCTAAGTTCACTTGAGTCATTTTTTGTGTTCTTTATCATTTTTTTTTTCAATTTCATCTTTCAACACTAGGTTGATTGGAAATTAGGCTTCATAATTTGTTTTAATTTACTTTCTTTTAGGTTATCATAGTGTAACAATCCAAGTACCGAGTCCAACATATTTATCATAAGAAGGGAAATACCTTTTCTTTTTTGTCATATTAAGGTCACCGAAATTTTTACCAAAATTTCAGTAGAGTCTCCCCTATATAGGGATATCCTAAATTATCGACAATAACCTATATATCAGCCATACTCATAATTTCAAAACATTCCCCAACCATTCAAGATTTCCATACCATCATATTCTCAAAATACATTAGTGATATTCAATAACCCCATCTTAACATCATACATTGGTCAATATCTATGCAAAAACAACACATAAGATCACATGCATATCATGATAAAGTTCACATTCTAGTACTTAGGTTACAAGATGTCATTGCAATTCAAGTTCTAAAGTTCTTGGATACAAAATACATCAGCACCCATTTAATCCAAATAACATAAAAGAAAATACAACATCTAAGATACTACTCCTATCACGGATAGGAAAGACCTGCATCAACATAATATATTAGGAAGATAATTACAATAAGACAATAATATTGTAGAAAAAGAAAGATTGAATAATACACACATATATACACAAATATACAAGGTTATGTGCTATCATAATTCTATACAATCTCCATCCAAGACATTTAAATTCTCTGTTTTGGAAGTCATCAAATGCTCTCATCCCCCCATTACTTATAAGGGAATGCCGACACTAATAAAATTCTCATTAGTGTCATTAGTCGCCTCTGTCCAGACCGACTAATCAAGTTCATTATAATAAAACTTACCCAAATGTTGGAAATTGATCTAGGAAGGTCTTAGGTTTGATGTCCTAGTTGTATTTTATACTCCTTGGAACTCCTTCTCCCTCAAATGTTTTCGGTTGTTTCTCCTTCTCTTCCTTTGCTACCACCAGCTCCTTCTTGGCACTCTTCCTCTCTTGTCTTATCCTTTGGTGTCTAAATCTCCCTTAACTCTCCTAGTTTACTCTCATATGGTGGTTTGCATGGGTTTTTCTTTGTTGTTCTTGAAAGAAAATGAAGAGGAAGATGAATGACTCTTCTCCCTTCTCTTAAGGTTGGCGGCTTTTTTTTTTTCATCCCTTATTTGTTCATACCTTTTAAGTCTACCCCTCCCCTCCTTATTTTCCCACTTTAGGTCCCTAAATTCTCTTTTATTTTTGTATGGGCTGCCAGCTTCAATAAGAAGGAAATGAGGTAATCATAATCTCATTTTGTTTGATTAATCTTTCATGATCAATCTTTTGTAGTTGTATTATTTCTGTATTTATTATTAAGATTTAAATTTTAATAAATTCTTCTTTGAGTAAGTTCGTTTTATGGGGTTTTACACATAGTCTCATGATCCAGGTCACGAATTTAGCAAGTTAACTCGAGCTGACTCATGTTATTTTTTTTTCCTTCTTTAATTGATTTTTTTTTCAATTTCAACATTCAAAATTGAGTTTATTAAAAATTAAGTTGTATAACTTGTTTTTTATTTGCATTCTATGAAGTTATCATTATCTCATAATTCAATATGTGAATTGACAGGTTAACCCAAATTGATTCAATATGTTGCCGTCTCAATATTTATATAAAAAAATCTCATTTTAAATATTTATTTTGAGTTGAACTACATTTCTAATGGTTGTTCGGTTGCCTTTAAACCTGCCAAGATAACCAGGTCACATTGGATCAATCTTCACACAGTTTAAATTTCTTTCTACAAAAAAAAAAATAATAATTTAGCAACATTTACATATTTTTTTTAGTTAAAAAAATAAATTTAATCTGAGCTGCAACATTGCGCGAGACAATCATCTAGTCAAATTACTATATGCGGTTTGTGCTACATGCATCTTCTACCATAGCTTCCATCTGAATGTGATGTTATTAACCTGTTGAAGTTTCCGTGAGGATGATCAGATAAAAGACTAAATTCACCAACAGGCAACAAGACTAACCACAGTGTTGACCTTTATTATTATGTATTTTGATGAATATTGTACTTAAATAATTTAAGCTAATAATGATTTAGATAAAGAAATCACTAAGTTCATGAACATGTCTAAACAGTAAAAACATCTCTTTTTACTGTTAATATTTTGAAAAGATTGTTCCTATGGTGGGTGTGTGGTTTTGAAGATTCTGAAATTCTTGAAATTTTGTGAATTTAATTATGTAGTTTGTGGTTGAAGTCATTTTTACGCTAATATTAAATGACATACTTTTACGCTAGAATAAGCAAAAGATGAGGTCAATTCTACACTGAAATTGAAAGAGCTTGACAATATAAATAATAATTTTCAGGAGATTCAAAGCTTGATATAATAAAAGTATTGCTTATAAAAACAACATGATGATCACTCTACCAGCTTGGAAGCCAATGTGTTGCACGTTCATCACAGTTTCTAGTAGAAGTTAAATTAAAATCACTTAAAAGAAAAGAAAGATGCAGGAAGAATAAAGTATGAGAAAAAGAACTACTGCATCCAAAAATGGACAAACTCGCACGTGAAGTTTTCATAAGAAAGAGGGAAAAGTAAAGAAGCTTAAAGTGTTTCCCTATAAGAACATCAAGAAGCTCTGTCTATACAAGTTCCTTTCCTTTAATTATATGTAAATTAAATTAGAGGAAAGGAACTTGCTTTACTTTTTGATATCATTAATTTATTCATATGCACGCTAAGATAAGTCTGTGAGGGAGATAAGTCTGCCCGTGACGACTAGTTCGTCAAATAATCCCTTAGCTCTGCAGGTAAAGAGTGACAGTATAATCACCTTGACAAAGATCTTGGAGAGAGACATGTAATTGCATAATTCTAGAGTTAGATGGAGAGGCAAGAGTTCTAGGGTGCTCCAAACACTTGCCGAAATTAAGCAGTCCACCACAAGATAAAGAACATCAATGAAGAGGGATGAGGGTAAAGCACTGAGTATGAGTTGATCTTGTTGTTTCCATGTGAGAAATGTTTGGGAAGGACCAGAATTAATGTTGGCAGAGGCAACAAAAGAATGACTGGACAAGTCAAGTGGAGAAGGGATGAATGCGAGCCATCGACAAACGAGAACACCTCTTGGCCAATTAGATATAGCTTCATCTGCATACGCCAAAATAAATAATTGAAATTGGTGAGTTTGAGGTTGATGACCTGCTGTATATTCTAGAGGGGAATAACAACTGCTGTTGTAGCAGAGGGAAGCATGACTGCATTGATGGTGGGAGAAGAAGTGCTAACATTGGTGTTGGGAGAAGAAGGACTGACAATGGTGCCAGCTGAAGCAAAAACTGAAGGATCCATATTGCAGAAGGTGAGTAGAAAACAGAAGCTGTATTCAGATAAGTTCAGGGAAGCCGAAACAGTAGCAAAGAAACAATAGAAAACGTTGTTCATGGAGAATCAACATTGCAGAAAAACGGTAGCAATCAGAAATCATAGTTGATGGAGGAAAAATGAAATTGTTGCAGAGAAGCAATAGCAATAGAAATCAAATAGATGGGTTGTTGTTTGAAGAAAAGTGTAAACGGAGAGGCAAACACAAATCTGCTAAGATAAATCAGCTTTAATATCAAGTTGAAACAAAATTTATGATAATTAAGAGACTGACTTAATAGGATAGTTACATCTATCACTTATATGATTTGGGCAGTACATATGTTAACATACTATACACGATAACTCAATATATTAATAATACAATATTTCTTATTCTAACACACATTCCATGATAATGGACCTCCCAAAATAATTAAGTAGCTGACTACCGGGTGTGTATGAACAGTACTCCATTACCACTCAAGCTTTTTATTTATTTTATTTTATTTGGTAGCAAGAGCATTTTCCTTTTGATATGGAAAGTCTATGGTTGAATTCAAAAAAAAAAAAAAAAAGTACATGAAAATATTAGAGATCCACGATAAAACATACACGTATAAAAAGATAATTGGATTTATAATTGAGATGCTATAATCTGATGGATATTAAAATAAATTTCTCCATTGCCGTATATTTATGAAGAATACATTTTTAAAATTGTTCCAAAAAAGTAATCTTGATTAACATAAATTAATGTAAAAATGTTATTTATGATAGAATAAAAAAAATTAAGTGGCGATAGGCTCTATAATGATAATCGAGGACAGTTTCTACGTTACCTTAGCGCTAATGACTAACTTTTTGGCGATTGGCACATTTACGGGTAGTTACAGGTTTAGATTGTTGAAGTGGCTATGGAAATAGTTGCAAACTAGCTATTTGATTTGCGCGTCAGGTTAGATAAAAAGAATTTGAGCAAATAAAAATGATGTTCAGTCGACGCATATATATATATATATATATATATTCATGGATCTTAACGTAAGAGTTTGAGACTTATTTTGAATTGAATGTTTATTTCACATAGAATCTCATGCCATCGTGTATCATGTTCATTAAACCATGGATTCTCCCAACTGCACTCTGTATATGAGTTATAAATTCAAGTTAAGAATTTTCCTTCTTTTGAGTTGGGGAAATTTTTTCCTCTTTTCCTTTTCCTTTTCCTTTTCCTTTTCCTTTTCTAGATGCTGCTTTAACCACAGGCAAGACTGGTCTCCCTGTGTCTTGCTATGTCCAGGATTTCAGAAAAAATGGGTGAAGTATTTGAGTAATCAAAGTATCCATGCATATAAAACCAGAGTAAGTTCTATTTGAATTAGAGGTCTTGTTGTGTGATACGTAGATGTTTTAGGTTGCAAAATAATATCTAGATGTCCTATTAAACTAATAAAAATTATTATTAAAATATGAATTCTCCCATCTGCACCAGTGTATATGAGTTAGAACTTCAAGTCAAGAATTTCCCCAGGGACAATCATCTTTTTTTGAGTTAGCGGTCATATTTTCCTCTTTTCCTCATCCTTTTCCTTTTCTAGATGCTTCTTTGACCATAGCCAAGACTGCTCTCTCGTTCTTGCTATGTCCTGGATTCCAGAACGAATGGGTGAAGTGATTGAGCAATCAAAGTATATATTCTTGCAAATATTAAAAAAGTAAGATTCACATTATTTCAGATTCCATTGACATGCAGTCTGGTCTATTTAAATTAGAAGTCCAGCTGTCTGATATGTATAGCTGATTCAACTAACACAATATTTTCTTTTGCCATGTCTAGCGTAGGCTACGAAGCAATAAACATTGATGAAAACTCGATTCCGAGAGATCACATGGCAAATGCAATGATAGATAGTGAGTTACATGAGTGTGTGTGGCAGGACAATACTGAAGCCTTTACAATCCGTGTCGAGCAACATTTAACAGAGAAGCTAGTGACACCCTGCGGGAATTCATTACTTCACGTAGCTGTAAGCTATGGAAGTGACAATATTACATCTTATCTGGTTAAAGAGTTTCCTTCTCTAATCACCATGGCAAACAGCCAGAACGACACAGTCCTTCATCTTGCTGCCAGAGAAGGAAAGGCCAGTGATACAATTAAATCTCTCGTGGAATCGAATCCGAGGTTGATCACGAAGAAAAATACAAAGGGAAACACTCCTTTGCATGATGCAGTGATCACCGATAACAAAGCAGTTGTCAAACTCCTAGTTTCCAAAGATCCAGAAGTGGCCTATTACAACAACAATAATGGCAAGTCTCCTTTATATCTGGCTGTTGAGAACGGCAATAAGAAAGAGATACTTGATGATCTCTTGAAAACGGAAGCTTCGTTCCCTATAAAAAGTGAAGATGGTGATGCCCTACCAAAAGGAAAGTCACCTGTTCATGCTGCCATCAAGCAACGTAACAGAGGTGATCACAATTTCATTACTCACTAGAAAATGAATTACATACAAACAATTGTTGCAAAGCTATCATCTTTATATTCATTTGAAACATTTTCTTTTGATTTTCAGATATTTTGGAGAAAATTGGAAAGGAAAAGCCAGAGCTATTACGTCTCACCGAGGAAGAGTTGGGAAATTCACTGCATTATGCATCATCCATAGGTTTTCTGGAAGGAGTTCGATTCCTATTAACGAAGTTTCACGATGGTGCTTATGAAACAAACCTTGAAGGCAACTATCCTATCCATCTAGCATGCAAAAGTTACTCTGTTGATGTAGTGAAGGAATTTCTTGATAAATTCCCATATCCAAAAGAATTCCTCAATAAGAAAGGGCAGAACATTCTTCATGTAGCGGCCAAATATGGAAATGGCAGTGTGGTTTGGTACATACTCAAACAGGACCAGAAGCTCGTCGCACCGCTGCTAAATGCGATAGATGACGATGGAAATACACCTTTGCATTTGGCAGCACGTTATGGCCGTTGCATGGCTGCATTTCTTCTTGTGCGTGACAATCGCGTTGAACATTTCATTGTTAACAATAGAAATTGGACACCATATGAGTTGGCTGAAGAATTTTCCAAAAGATTTGAAGAGAAATACATGAAAACAGATGAAATGGTATGCTACTAATTTGATCATCATTTATCGAGCTACAAAAGTCTATATATTTTAGGAGTACTACTGATTTAATATTTGGTACCTGGGCTTCCTCTTTGTTGCCAGCGTGCCAAGGAACTAAAGCAGTTTGATTCAAAGAACAGTACCACTGCGCACGAGATCAAGGTATTTACGTTTAGGATTATGATAAGTTTTTTTATTTAAGAAACAATATTTTATATAAAACACTATCCAAAAAAAAAAAAAAGAGAGGATGGATTAATAAATTTTTATTTATTAAATATATATCTTTTTTTATCTTCATTTCAATAAAATCATGAAATTTTTTGTCCATATTTATTATTTTAATATTTGCTTTTAATTTTTATGGAATAAAAACATAGCTAAAAAGATATTTATTTTTTAAAGAAAATCATCAATTCATTATTCTTTTATTTTTTAATTAAAACTTATTTATAAGATTATGATAGGTTGTTATTAAAAAAAAAACAAAACAATTTTATAAAAACATTAGTAAAAAAATGGAACGTATTAATAAGGAAAATGGTTTTTTTTTTTTAAATATAGATACCTTTTTTTATTTTTATTTCAAATCAATTTAAATTATTTTTTATCCTATGGAATTTAAATTATTTATAAAAATTAATTTTATTATTATATAATTAAATAAAAAGATTAAAAGTATTTCCCAGCAGGAAATCAAATATCTTCAATATATATCCATAGCACACAGAGACAGTACTGCATTTTAACATATATTATTATTATTATTATTATTTTACAGGGCAAAGAAGTTGATTCAAATAAGATGGATACAAAAAAGACATTATCAAAGGACGAAATAAGGGTTTGGTATTTTGGATTGGTATTATTGCTTTCTTCTTTCCTTTTTTTCCCCCTTGCCATCCCTAATCTTTTAAACTTCTAGTTCAAGCCCAATTGATTTAACTTGCATACCATTATATTAAAAAATTCTAAACCATTCCAGAAAATTACTTGTTCTGGGAAAGGCATTTGAATTAGGTCAATGCTTTTGGATGCAATTGAGCAAGTACCGAGAACTTATTAAACAATTAAGTTTTTTCCCCCGTGCTATATATGCAGGTGATAACATTATCGATCTTATTCGTCAATGCCCGCCCTAAGAATTCCCTAAGGAAGTTTTTCCATGTTACTCCACTACCCACGTCAAAAGCAAAAGAGGAAACAAAGAGCGTGATAGGGAATCTTCTAGTGGTGGCAGTGCTTGTTGCTGGTGTAACCTTTGCGGGTGTTATACAATTGCCACAATTAAGGGATAACAATAACTCAAGTGATCGTCGTCATGAATTTAACAGCACTACCTATACTGCCTCCCATTACAGCACTTATGAGAATCTTCTGTATGGTTATTTGTTTCTCGATGTGGGGGCTTTATCTTCCTCTCTGCTGGCAGCTCTACTCCTTCTTATGGCAAGCTTTAGTATTCCCAAATTCCAAATCCCTGCAACTGCCTTTTCAAGTATCATGGTTTGTTTGGCTATTTACATGATGTTCGGGGCAATCCTTTTTTCTCTGAGAATAGCATTAATAGGATCCCATCGTTGGTTGTTAACAATCATCATTACAGGGGTGGCCTTTGTTTTTCCTTCGATTATCCTGCTATTTGGCGACGCGGTTCTTCTACTAGTGCTCATGCATTATATCTACTACTACTTATTTTTATTGCTTATCTACAGAAGCTGGTTTCAGACTAATAAACTCTCTGATCTCAAGAGAAAGCTCTCTGATCTCAAGAAAAAGCACAATCTTTAGTAGGATCAGAGGTCGGGATTTTGGGATCGATAACATCTTGGATTGTGTCTGGCTAGCGATTGTGGTAATAATTTGAACTTTGTAATAACTCTTGAGTTTCCAATTGAATGTATGCGCACTTCTACTTTTATATATATATATATTAAGCATGCATTCACTAGACTCCTGTTGTTGTTGTTGGATTGAGTAAAAATAAAATCAAATCAAATAATCAAATTAAGATATCAACTTGGTTGGTCTTAACAGTATTAAAATGGCCGTCCCAAAATCGTTGACACGTTGCATTACGATAAAATCAACAAACATCCATCCCATCCCCGCCGCAGGATTTTTTTCAAGGTAAAAGGACGAGCAATTAAAAAAAATGTTTTGTTCTAACAAATACAGCCAAATACATCCCACCCCTCCATCAACGGAAGAGAACACAATATATAATGCAGATTGTGTCCCACGTTGTCATTTGATGATAAGTTTTTTTTGTTGTCTATAGGTATTCCATTTTAGAATTGCGTTATAAACAGTATGTTATAAAAATTAAAATTTTTTATTATAATTATTTTTTATATTTTTAAATTATTTTAATATATTAATGTTAAAAATAAATTTTAAAAAATAAAAAATATATATTATTTTAATATATTTTAACAAAAAAAAATTAACATACACTTAAACAATTCTCTATTAAAAAAAAAACCTCCTACTTTTCCTTGATTATGTGATTGTCAACTTTTAGAAAGTGTTTCCATCTAAAATAAAAAGAAAATATTATTACATCAAATTAGAGCAAGGGTGGGACGATGTTTGGTTCCAAAACTTGTATCAGTTCCATCTAATCTAAGACTTCTTTAACTTCATCCGTTGTAAAATCTTCATATAAGTGAGAGCTCATATCATTTCTGGCTCGCTCTAAACATTCTCAATCACCTTAATTATCAACTCGATCCTGCTACTTGAGAATAAAACACAACTCTGGATTTGTCTTCGGTGCTTATCAAACCAGGCAGCTCCTTGGGATCATTTCAACCATATTGTCCACCTTTCTAACCTTGTATTATGGGATGTGTTGTAATATAGGAAATATTAAATTTCTCTTGTATTGTTTTATCATGTGTAATAGGCCACATCATAACATATGTACAATGCCCTACTCATATAAATAGTAGAGGAGCTGCCGTACTAAAGGCACTCACCAACACTATTACAAATCCCTGCCTTAACTTGGTATTAGAGCCTTAACTTGGTATTAGAGCCCCTCTACCTTAAATCGGTTCTTCTACTTTCTGCTGCAGATTTCTTCTTTTTTTTCCTTCCTACCGCCGTCCCTTCTCCTCTGTTCTCTATTGCAGAAACCCTTCTTCTTTTTGCTCTTTGTCACAGGCTACAGCCTCATTAATTCTCCTCTCTGTCACAGGCTACAACTGCGTTAATTCTCCTCTGTCACAGGCTACAGCTGCTGTTATTTCTCCTCTCTGTCGCAGGATAGCCATCTGTTATCATCATGGCTCATGCAGTTAATATTGTTGCTGGCATTAATGTCAGCCCCTCTTCTTCAAATTCTTCCTCCCCGGTCCCTGGACTCACCACAGCCACCAACACAGCCATTGCTCCTTCTGCTGCAACAACAGTTCTTATTCCCCTCTCCAACACCCAGTAGGTTATTAATCTCAAACTTACCAATAACAACTATTTATTTTGGCGTATGCAGATGAAGCCGTATCTGATTGGTCAAGGAGTTTTCTCGTTTGTTGATGGCTCCACTCCATGCCCCTCTTCGCACGATTTTTCCAGTACAACTTCTGCTGTCTCTGCTACCTTCAATTCTAGACCCTGTCAAGCGTTCTTGGCTTGGAAACAGCAAGACCAGCTTATCCTTAGTGCTTTGTTGTCCTCTTTTTCGGTTGAAGTTCTTCATCTAGTGGTTGATTGTTCAACCTCTGCTAGTGTTTGAAGCACCCTTGAACTTGCTCTTGCCTCCCCATCTAACTCTCGGATCATGCAATTGCATGGCGCTCTTCAGCATCTTCGACAAGGTGATGATACTGTTACTCTCTACCTGCAACGCGCCAAAGGTTTATTTGATGAATTGGCTGCGGTCGGCAGACCTATTTCTTTCACTGATTTCAACTTATATGTGTTTCGGGGACTTCGCGGTGAATTTCGTGACTTGGTTACGAGTCTGTCAACCAAAGCTGATCCTTTGTCGTACTCTGAGCTTCATAGTCACCTGTCTACTCATGAATTTATACATCGCAGCTCGGTATCCTCCAGTCTAACTACTGCACCCCTGCGTAGCCCCCTTCAGTATATGCTGCCCAGCGTGGTTTTTCTGGGCCAAACAGTGGTGGTTTCATGGCTCATCGGGGTAAAGGATGACAGAGTGGCTGGCGGCATCCTCGCAGCAACTTTCCTCAGTCCAACGGTCAGTCTTTTCGTGGTGCTGGTGGTGGTTCTCCTTGGCAGCCCCGCAACCACAGTGGACAGTGGCAAAACCATCCACACCGTGGTGCAGCAACAAATCAGTGGCCACGACAGCAAATAAAATGCCAGCTCTGCCACATCTATGGCCATTCTGCACAGCAGTGCTCTCAACTTGTTCATCATGGAAATCAAGCCTCGGCCAACCTCTCTTTTAGTACTACATCAGCCGAGGATTCTGCCGCTTGGTTTCCTGACACAGGTGCGAATCACCACGTTACTCCGGACATTACTGGTATGACATACGCAGAACCTTATCTTGGTAATGATCAATTACATGTTGGTGATGGTAAGGGACTTGTTATATCTAATACCGCAAATAATCTTTTGCATACAGCAACACGAGTCTTCACCTTGTCCAACATATTACATGTTCCTCACATTAAAAAAAAATTATTATCTGTTCAACAATTTTGTCGTGAGAATTATGTCTTTTTTGAGTTTCACTCTTCTGTTTTTTATGTCAAGGATCTCATCACCAAGGAAGTCCTTCTTTCCGATCAGAGTAAAGACGGCCTCTATGTCCTTTCCGAGTCTTCTGCTGCCTTTCTGCCGCAAGCTTTTTCGTCCACTAGCATGGCCACTTCTGCCAATATTTGGCATCGTCACCTCAGTCACCCCAGTTCTCGTATTTTGAGTCTCTTAGCTTCAAATAAAAAGGTTGTTTGTACCTCTAGTCATCTTAATTTGCAATGTCAAGCTTGTCCGTTAGGAAAATCCTCTCGTTTGTCATTAGGACCTACGGGCCATAAAACATCTACTCCTCTTGAACTCATCTTTAGGGATGTTTGGGGCCCTGTCCCTATGCTATCGTCTGATGGTTTTCGTTACTTTGTCATATTTGTGGATGCGCATACAAAATTTATTTAGTTTTATCCTATTGCTGTTAAATCAGATGTATTCAATGTGTTTCAACAATTTCAAGTACTTGTTGAACGTCAGTTCTCTCGTAAAATCAAAACTGTTCAAACTGATTGGGGTGGTGAATATCGTAAATTAAATTACTTTTTTAAAACCATCGGTATCCACCATCGTCTCATATGTCCACATACTCATGAACAGAATGGTACTGTTGAGCGTCGCCATCGCCATATTGTTGAAACCGGTCTTACTCTTTTAGGGCAATGTAAGGCACCTCTAAAATTCTGGAATTATGCATTCGAAACCTCAGTTTCTCTTATTAATCGTATGCCAACCTTGATTCTAAGCAACAAATCTCCCTTTGAATGTTTGTTTCGTCAGACACCTGATTATGCCTTTTTACGTACTTTTGGATGTCTTTGCTTTCCTTTTCTTCGTCCTTACAATGCTCATAAGCTAGACTATCACTCCACTCCGTGTGTGTTTTTAGGCTATAGTTCGTCTCATCTAGGCTATCGTTGTCTTGATTTGTCGTCTGACCGCATCTACATTTCCTGTCATGTCCGATTTCATGAACAAGTTTTCCCCTTCATTGAGTTTGTAATCCCTCCCGATCCTCCTCTCCGCCTGTCACTGTCTCCAGCCTACCCCCCTCACCATTTTTCCATCTCAACCCGTCTCAGCCCCACCTCCCCTTCCTACTAACCTGTCCGTCCCCTCACCATCATCTCCATCTATGTCTTTTGATCATTATACAGGTTCAGGTTCTGCGGTGCCAGCTCTATCTTCATCAGATTCGCCCTCTGCTGCAGACTCTCCAGCCTCGTCATCAACATTGTCTTCTCCCTCTAAGCACTCTGCTCAGTCTGTGCCCGGTCTGGACTTATGTGTGGATCTCTCTATATACTCTCTTCCACAGCTGATCTGCCTTCTGCTCTGCCACCCATTCGGCAGCATCCCATAGTGTTGCGTCCTCGACAGCCAAAGATTGCCAACATCAACTCTATTTCTGCTTCCTCTCCGCCAGTTTCCACTTCACGGGTAATGTCCCCCTCTGCTCTTGAGCCCCTGAGTTTTAAGGAAGCTGACCAGTACTTGTGTTGGCATACTGCCATGAAGGATGAAATTGTAGCCTTACATGCCAATGCCACTTGGTCATTAGTGCCATTTGATCCGTCTATGAACATTGTTGGCTGCCGATGGGTGTATAAAATCAAGCGGCGAGCCGATGGGGCCATTGACCGGTACAAGGCTCGATTGGTTGCACGGGGGTTCACCCAACATGAAGGTATAGATTATTCAGAAACCTTAAGTCCTGTTGTTAAACCAACTACTGTTCGGTTAGTTCTCACAATTGCAGTCTCAAAAGGATGGCAGATTCGGCAACTTGATGTTCACAATGCCTTCCTCAATGGCTCACTTCGTGAGGTTGTTTACATGCAGCAACCCCCAGGCTTTGTCAATACTGCTTTGCCTACTCATGTTTGTCGCCTTCACAAATCTCTCTATGGTTTAAAACAAGCACCACGGGCTTGGTACATGCAACTAAGTGATTTCCTCATGACTATCGGTTTTCGGGCTTCAAAGGTTGATACCTCCCTATTTATTCTGAATGGGACTCATGATATCTGTTACTTACTTGTTTATGTGGATGACATCATAATTACTGGTAATAACTCTGAATTGATTCATCGCCTCATTACCTTGCTGAACTTAGAGTTTAAACTTCGCAACTTGGGTTATGCACGTTACTTTTTGGGAATTGAAGTTTCTCCCACCAGTATGGGTCTTGTGCTTAGTCAACACAAGTATGTTCTTGATATTCTGAATCGTGCTGGTATGTCATTATGTAAACCTGTTGATACCCCATCGTCTGTTTCCAAACTTGATCTGCAGTCTATTGAGTTGTTTTCAGATACCACTCACTTCCGCCAAATTGTTGGTGCTCTTCAGTATCTCACGTTTACTCGACCTGATATATGTTATGCTGTGAACAAGGTATGTCAGTTTATGCATGCTCCTACTGAAGGCCACTGGGCCGCTGTTAAGCTTATCCTGCGATACCTAAAAGGTACATCCTCCTTTGGTCTCCACCTTACTCGTGACTCTGCTTTGTCTCTTCATGGTTTTACTGATGCCGATTGGGCCGACAGTATTGATGATAGAAAATCCACTGGTGGCTATATTGTATTTCTTGGCACCACTCCCATTTCATGAAAATCTGACAAGCAACGCACTGTTGCTCGATCCTCTACTGAAGCAGAGTATAAGGCCTTAGCTGATGGTACTGCTGAGGTTCTTTGGCTTCGCTATCTTTTGTCAGATTTATGTTTCTCTCCTAGTTCTGCTACCACTATCTGGTGTGATAATTTGGGTGCTACTTATCTGTCTGTTAATCCGATCTTTCATGCTCGTACAAAGCATGTCGAGGTCGATTATCACTTTGTTCGTGATTGAGTGACTAAGAAGGAGATTCAAATTCGCTTCATCCCCTCCAAAGATCAATTAGCAGATGTTCTTACAAAGCCACTTGCTTCCTCTGCTTCTACTTCTCTACGTTCCAAGCTTCACGTGGATAACCCACCCTCAGCTTGAGGGGGCGTATTATGAGATATGTTATAATATAGGAAATATTAAATTTCTCTTGTATTGTTTTATCATGTGTAATAGGCTACACCATAACATATGTACAATGCCCTACTTATATAAATAGTAGAGGGGCTGCCGTACTAAAGGCACTCACCAACACTATTACAAATCCCTGCCTTAACTCCTTGTTTGTCCCAAAACCGTTGTTCATTATCAAGATTTCTAATTATTAAATTTGCAGATTTTCTTGTTATATTCTAATCACAACTCAGTGTAATTCTTTTAATCTAACCATTTCCTCCCTTATTTATATTAAATAATCCATAATTTAATCAAATAAAAAGTAAAAAAAAAAGAGATAAAAAGATATAAATAATGATCATATCGTTTAAGCTGCTTTTATTATTATAATAATAAAGGATTTAAAATAAGTGGACATGTCTTCAAAAATACATAATGTTCCACTTATTTTTCATATCAATTATTTCAATTTTTTTAGGTAAATAATAATAATAAAAAAGACATAATTTTTTTTATTCGTATAATATTTTTGTTGATATAGATGTCTCCTCAATGTAAGTTCACTTTACCTTAAAATAAGTAGGCATGTCGGTTAAGAGGATTTTTGAACTTTGAATATTTTTTTTCCAACTTTGTATTAAATTTTCAAAGTAAATTAATATAGATATTTTTATTTTAAAAATAAAATATAATTATCAAAATTAGAAATTTAGGGATCAATTTCAATTGAAATTTATCAAATCAAATGATAGAATCAATGTTTGATGCCTAATTTAAAGTAATTATTGATTTTGGGGACCAAAGTGCAAATTATAAAAATTACTCTATGCATGTTTGCTAAACCTCTTCTGTTTCCGGAATTAATGGTGTGGATAGGGTTTCTGTTATAGGCAAGGATGTGGCGGCTAGCTGAACATGGCTTGGCAAAGCATCAACTTTTGTCATATGGTTCATGTTTTGCAACTGAATTTTTTTTTTTTGTCGTTTTTTAACCATTTCATTCCTCCCTACTTTTCTCTTGGGAAAAAGATTGATTTTTTGTTCATTAGGTGATATTTTAAAATTCAATATACTTAAGATAAATATCTTTTACATATTATTAACAAGAAATAAATATATTTTACACAATATTTAATACTGATAAAAATATAATATGTCATTAAAAAACTTTATACACTTACAAATATAAAGAGATGGGTATTCTTAACATTAACATTTCATGTTAAAAATTATAAAAATAAACAAAGAAAACCTTATAGCCCAACATGAGGCTTATAATGATTATTAGACCAATACCCACTTGGCCTTGATACGATGCTAAGTTCACTGGCAATAGATCTTACAACTTGCCAAATTCACATCCGTTTAGGCTCAACATGTAATTGAATCCAAAGACATTGGGTCTGACAGTTTACCAGACATATATATAAGCTCAACATGTAGTTGAATCCACAGATATTGGGTCTGACAGTTTACCAGACATATATATACTTGAGCTCATCATATAGTTGAACCTAAAAATATTGGGTCTAACAACTCGTTAATCCCATGTCTATTTGCTCAATATGTGGTTGAACCCAATGTCATTGGGTTTGGTAATCTATGACCTTCATACTTATTTTTCTTAGGCTCTTACATAAATAATGACGAGGTTTCAGCTATAGCAATATTAAGTCCTATGTTGTGAGTTCTAGTAGCTAATTCCTTAAAAGACTTACGTTTAATACTTTATATAATGTAGCATAGCCCATAATGCATCCCTTAAATACATATATCTAGAGTAGAACTTTTGAGGAGGTTGATCCTTACAATTAAGGCTAAGATTTTTCTATTAATGAATGTTATCAATGACAGATTCCTCTACCCATTAATGTGCATTGATAAGTTCAACCATGCTAACCATATAATGAGTGTTGTAGAAACACATATTTCAATTACTCCTAACTATTAGTTAAGAAAGACTCCAAGTAAATGTACTAGTCAGGCATTGCATTTCAAGGAAGGAATGAATTGTTTTACCATGAGATCACCATCAATTCCAGTATTGTTACAAGTCTCTATAGGGTGAGCCACATGTTTGCCTTGGATTCCTTTTGCTATCTAATTGTTGAAACTTTAGTGGTTGATAGCTCAACTTTTATGTGTATGGCTTTGCATGATAATATAAAGGTTAAACTGAAATTTCTATTTGGTCCATGATGGCCTTTTTGATATGATTTTTCAGTTGATTTATGGTGAAAATATCAGTAATACCACAAATATTCCTTGTATATCAAATTGTAAAATCTTTAGAAACATCTAGTTGATCTTCTTGCACAACCTTAATAGCTAAAGTTGAAGAATCATCCAATGAATGTAAATTCTTTAATCTTGAGTTGTTAAGTTATCTTTTGTATTTAAAATATTTAGGTTATTTGACTACTTCACAAGTTTTAATTTACATGGATGATATCTGGAGTTTAGATTGTTAGCATCAAATTTAATATCTAATTTTAAAATTTAAAATTCTTTTAATTGAAGCAAGCATGAAAAAACTGTAAACAAAATGTAAAGACACCTATAGAATTTCAATATAAGAAATTCAGAAAGCTCTCTCCATACAAGTCGCTTTCTTCTAATTATTGGAAAGGTAAACTCATGGTATATGCTGGTGAAGGAAAGTGAGCCTCACTTCACCTTTTCGATACCTTTATTTCTTATGCATTGAGGAAGTTGGTCTCCTTTGTATATCCATGCATAAATTTACCCTCTGAAACGAATCTAGTTTCTCTTACTTGGATTTTTTCAGATTATCCACTGGAAAAAAAAAAAAACCTCGTAAAAAAGTGATGAAATTAAATCTTCCACTCTAAATAAAAGGTTCAAATAATACAATGAACGTTATTATATTTAAGAATATAAGAAACAAAATTAAGATTTATATTTTTTATTAATATACTTTACGTTGAAAATAAAGATAAGAAATAAGATTTTTTATATTAAAAAAATAGAGGGACCTTCCACAAAAAATTAAAAAAACCTCATCATCTTTCCCTCAAAAGGCTTTCAAAATATAATCAAGTGAGATATGATTATCCATAGGTAGACATCGTGAAAATGGTAGGCTGTAATGTGAACAAAACTGTAGAAACCTCCTAAAAAAAACGCCAAGGCCCAACAAAGGGATTGTATGTATTGTTATGAGGTTTAGATTAATTGAATAATTAAAGAGGATTATGAGTTATTACTTTATGGAATTAATATTAATATTAATATTAATATTGTGTATTGTTAATCTTCCTCTTGATCGAGATTCATTATTCATTGCACTATTCGTACAAATGTTATATTTTTTTAAATTTTGATCATGAAACTATATTATTTTTAATTTAAACTTTTAAAATTTTATTAAAACAATTTTACATGTTAAGATTTGTTTTTTTAATTTTCATTGTCTTACATATATAAAATATCCACGAATTTTACAACAATGAATTAAAAATTGATTTTGCAAAAAAAAAAAATTTATGTTTAAGTTAAAACAAAACTTAAGAACTTGACCAAATTTAATTAAAAAAAAAACCCATTTTAATTTGCTCTATAAAGTTTCAATTTATTTATTATTTGATCCTTGTTGTTATAGCATTTCACATTTTAGTCCTATCTTTTTTTAAAAAAAAAATTTAGTGTATGAACATTGAGAGAGAGAAGAGAAAAAAGTGCTTTAATGGACACATTTCAATTATAAAAAAATTAATCTTGATCTTAATAAATTTATCTTTTTAATCAAAGTTCAATAAAGGTGATTGTTTCAAAACTTGAGCTTTTATTTTTCAAACACAGGAGGTAACAGGAAAAAGATGCAGAGGATATCAAATAATTTTTGCATAATAAACAACCTGTCTATTTCAAGAAATAACTTCAAAAGAAAAAAAAATATATTAGCCGGGAATGCTGGCTTGGGCTTCTAGTCTCAAGCCCACTTATGTTTTTTTTATCCTTGGCCAAGCGCGTGGGCTTGGTATGCTATTCCCAGCATTGTTTAATTTTTTTAAAATTTTAATTAATATTTTTTTTTATTTAACTTGTTTAGTTTATTTTTTAAAAAGATAATTAATTTTTTATTTATTTATTTTATAACGCTTCAAAGAGATTATTATAATTTATCTTTAATTTTTTAAATATATTTTATATAAATAAATTGAATTT
>Ga0325414_1002298_pt1 | contig 19228 bp, 10 predicted proteins | sample PopdelMetagenome_8_FD_206183 | JGI IMG/M metagenome (GOLD analysis project Ga0325414, IMG submission 206183) | Populus deltoides microbial communities from Bellville, Georgia, United States - Leaf-PdKOR-R3 | ecosystem: Host-associated > Plants > Phyllosphere > Phylloplane/Leaf | place: USA... | reverse complement strand
GTTTAAACTCAGGTTTCGAGTCCAAATAAAAAAAGAAATGGCTTCCACATCTCATGCAACAATCACCTCCTTGTTCTTATGTAATTTGTGTTTAAAACGCAAGAATTGAATTTGTGATAATAACATTCGGATATTAATTGGAGAATTCTAAGAAAGTGAAGTTGGAACAATCTGTTCTCTTTTAATCAAAGGGTTTCTCTTCTTTTGCACAACAAATTCTCTTAAAAGTTGATGGATACTATGGTGAAAGAATCCCAACTTGTTTGTTTTTGCGGCAGGCAAACTATTTTTTTATTTAAAATTAATTTTTTAGTTTTTTTAAATCGTTTTGATCTGTTGATATTAAAAATAAATTTTAAAAAAATATAAAAAATTATTTTAATATATTTTTAAATAAAAAATATTTTAAAAAACAATCATAATCATCCCCGAAAATAAAGAGAGCTATGCATGGGACCACGAATTAAAGAAACTTTGGGCAGAGGATAAGGAATGAGGCACTTTATGCCATGAGACTTTTGTAGTATGAGAGTGGGCAAATTGCTTTTCCATTATATTGCGTGAAAAACAAAACTCATTTCCTTATTTTTGCCACAAATATGAAAGCAAAAGGCTGAGGATTTTGTTTTTAGGGATAGCCAAGGCATAAATTAAAAGAAACCTAAGATATTTGTTGATTTCATTTCCAATCCTCTCAAACAACGCTGTGTTTTGTCTTTTTTTTTTTAATTTTAATTTAGTCATTTTTTTTAATCCTTGTACACTGTTATTTTGGATTCTGGCCTACAAATTTGTTTCAATTACCATGCCACGTGGTTCTCCGGATGTAAAACAAAAAAAACAAAGTCCTTATATTTTAGTTGATATTCAATTTTGCAAAAAAAAAAAAAAACTTGGTTCTATTTATTGAAAAATAATGAACCTAAATGGACCCAAATTGACATCACCCAAACAGTTTTTCCTTTTTAAATATTCTAAACGTGCCATTTTATTTTTTTGCCTTGAGATCTTGTCAAGGTTTTTTTTTTTATCCCTTTAGTTTGAAAACTATTTTTTTCTTCAAAACTTTATTTTAATTATACATCAGTGCATGATTTTGAGAGAAAAGAGAGAAAATCAGTTGTAAAACAAAAAATAAGAGAAAATATTCGGTTGACTACATTTGAATAATAAAAATGGTTAATCTTGATGTCAACATGTTCTATTCGATGAGAGAAATTTGATAATGATTGTTTTTTTTCTATAGACATGCTTAAAAAAGCAGATTGGAGAGTGTTGGATTGTTTTGATTTGGTTGATTTTGGGGTTTTGAGTGATTTTTGGGTTGATAAAGTGATTTGAAGGTATTTTGGGTGTTTTAAAGTAAAAATAACTTGAAAATTAGGTTTTAAATCCTTAATTTTCTGATTATTGAAGGTGCCTAAAAAATATAACAATAAACAATAAGTTGCTTGTCATTACTAGCGACTTGTTGCCCATTAAAAAAAAGAGAGCAAACGAAGTTATTTGTTCTTGAAAAAAATAAGATGAAATTCAAACATGGACTTGGCTTTTTAATTAAGACTAGACATACAAGTCTAACCTAACATCCCCAATGCATGAGCCTTTCTAGAGGGCCAAACCCATACTAGTATATTTAACTATTAAAGTTTTTGTCAACATATCTATATCCCTTTTGTTACATAAATCCTTCAAGCATCTCTTCTCTATTAAAAGTAGCAATTAAAGTTTATTAATTTAAAAACTATTTAAACAATGAATGAAAATAATTTATATATATATAATAGAATGTGCAATTAAACAAAAATAATAATGCTCTAATTTTACTTCTTTTTTTTTTCATTTTAATGGTAAGTGGTGATGTTATGAAAACTTCAGATTTCAGATTGGATTAGACTTTCCACGACTATATTTTGAATTGACTTAGCTTGATCACTAGTTGATGGGCTTGATAGGGTGACTGAATTTGACCATTCCATGCTTTCCTACAAACACAAGTTGTCCTGAAAACACAAGTCCTCTATCAAATATACGGGATTATATGATGTTTAAGTCATTAAATGAAAGAGGAGAAATAATGTACATGAAAGAAAAGGAGAATGAGGAGTATAGGAAGAGTGTGTGATTGTATGAACTCATGTTGTTTTGTGTGATGTTCCTGCATGAACTTGTGAATGAGATTGCGTATAAAACTTATTGAGTGAACTAGTGTAATGTCATTATGTGGACCTTTTGTTTTGTTTTTTTTATTTGGTGACCTAAAGTATTTATAGATCTTGGTCCCAACAGCTTATCTTTTGAAGAGTAGTGTAATAATAGAGAATATTTTTCCTTACAGGTATCTATTGATGAGTGGAGAAAAATGAGCTATTAATTGTTGTGACTTGTTGTGTCAATTGTGAAAAGGTTAATGCTTGTGAGTAATTGGTAAAGGAGGCAAGTGCCCTTTAAGAGGACATGCTTACAAGATAGCCATTGATGAGAAAAGCACATGAGATTAGGTGTCATAACGACTTTCTTGAAAGTTGTAGTTGTTGACCTTTGGGTCACATATTAATATTTATATATTTTAATGATAATTGAATAAAAATAGACTAATGAGATGCTTGGTTGAGAATAAGTTTAAACAGATTTTATATGAAGATCACATCAATAAACATGAAGAATTAAATAAAAAAAATTAATCAACAAGTCCAAGATGCAAAGAAGATGAAGATTTAGTTCTTAAGGATTCATTTTAGTGCAAACTATGTAAATCTTTATATTTTACTTGATGTCACAAATTAAAATAAATTCATACACTTTACATTACATGCACTATATGATTGAAATGCAAAGATTCATCAGGTTTAAAACTGTTAAATCTGAATTTTAAGTTGAATCGGCTGACCGCTTGGCTATAACAAGTGAACCGGTTGACCGCTTGTTCATTAGGAATGAACATTTAGGAATCTATAGGAACTGGTCGATCAATTTGAATCCTTTGAGCATCTCTTCTCTATTAAAAATAGCAATTAAGGTTTACTAATTTAGAAACTATTTAAAGAACGAATGAAATTAAAATTTTTTTTTATATAATAGAATGTGTAATTAAACTGAAATAATAATGCTCTAATTTTACTCTTTTTTTTCCCATTTTGATGGTAAATAATGATGTCGTGAAAACTTTAGATTGAAGTAGACTTTTTACGACTATATTTTGAACTGACTCGGTCTGATTACTAGTTAATGAGCTTGACAGGGTGACTGAACTTGACCATTCCATGCTTTCTTGTAAACACAAGCTCTCCCGAAAACACAAGTCCTCTATCAAAATATGGGAATATATAATGTTTAAGTAATTAGACGAAGAAGGAGAAATAATGTACATGAAAGAAAAGGAGAATGAAGAGTATAGAAAGTGTACGTGTGATTGTATGAACTTGAGTTGTTTTGTGTGATGTTCCTGGATGAACTTGTGAATGAGATTGTGTATAAAAATTATTGAGTGAACTAGTGTAATGTCTTTGTGAGGACTTTTTAAATTGTTTTTTTTTGATGACCTGAAGTATTTATAAACCTCGGTCACAATAACTTATCTTTTGAAGAGTAGTGTAATAATGAAGAATATTTTTTTTTCAGGCATCTATTGATGAGTGGAGAAAAATGAACTATTAATTGTTGTGTCTTATTGTGTCAATGGTGGAAAGGGTAGCGCTTGTGAGAAATCGGTAAGGAAGGTAGGTGCCCTTTGAGAGGACATGCTTACAAGGAGATATCTATTGGTGAGAAAAGCATAGGAGATTAGGTGTCATAACGACTTTCTTAGAAGTCGTAATTGTTGACCTTTGGGTCACATATTAATATTTATATATTTTGATGATAACAATTGAATAAAAATGATCTAATGATATACTTGGTTGAGAATAAGTTTAAACAGATTTTATATGAAGATCATATCAACACACATGAATAATTAAATGAAGAAATCAATTAACAAGTTCATGATGCAAAGCAAGTGGAGATTTAGTTCTTAAGGATTCATTTTAGTACAAATTATATAAATCTTTATATTTTACTTGATATCACAAATTAAAATAAATTCACACTTCACATTGCATGCATTATAGGATTGATATGCATTTAGCCGGTTCAAGATTCATCAGGCTTATAACTGTTAAATCTATATTTTAAGTTAAACCGGTTGACTGCTTGATCAAGTGAACTAGTCGACTGCTTGTTCATCAGGGATGAACACCTGAGAATCTATAGGAATTGATCAACCAATTGGCTTGACCAATCTGAACCGGTTGACCATTTAAACTGTTAGAAGAGCAGTAATGACTACTGTTTGCTAGAATCATACATATAGCTTGTTTAATTGAAGAATTAAAAACAAAATTTGAATATATATATCACATTCAAGCTATTTTAAGAGAAAAAACAACTTTAAAATTATCAATGCTAAACCATACTTATATTTGTGCATTAAAACCTTAATATTCTTGCACAAGAGTATAAATTCTCACATTCACCATGCTTAAACATCTTCATACATTCTAAGTGCTAATGAGTGAGTTATAGAGATAGAAGCTTTGATTGTATTATCTACTATTTGAGAGAGTGTTGTTACATTTCAAACAATTGTAATCCTTCAAGAATTTAAGTGAAAAACTATTAAAGAGGGTATTTCTATAATAAATATAGGGAAAAATCATAGTCAATGTAGGGTATTTCTATAATGACCTACTAACAAGTTATAAGCTTGAAAAGAAAAATAATGAGAAAGTGAGTTCAACAACTCAATGAGAAGCTAATGCTCAATATACATATACGAGGTAATACAACAATTAGGAATATATATATACAAATATGACTTTAAATTCTTACATGAAAGTTTCTCAAATAGGTCATAACAAGAATATCATAAGGTAAGGCTCATCAGAAAATCTAAATGCAATGAGCATGACGCTCTGTACTGTGGGATGATCAGTCGCCACAAGTTGGTGACTTCCCCGACCAATTAGGGTTCAAATACGATGAACATAAAGACGTGTTAGCATGAGTATTTTGACTGGCATGCTAAAGGTTCATATCATAATCACACGAACAAATTCATAAATTAAAGCTCAACTCACGACATCAATCAAATGAGGAGCTATCAATTCAGAAATACATAATGATTCATGTCAAAGATTCAGTTTTAATAAGTGACCATGGTTAATCATAAATAAAGAACAAATAACAATATATGAATTACCAAGAAGTACAATCAATTCTATATTAACAATTCAAGTATTTATACTAATCCTCTAGCATATGGAAAATTATCCATTCATCTGATTCAAAAGTAGAAATAACACAGAAATAGACACCGAAAACAATCCTACTAATGTTCTATAGGTAGAATATCAAGATTATCTGAATATAAAAAAGATATACTCAAATACAACTTGAAAAGAATGTACAATCTATTTAATACATCTTGCTATGTTTTAAATCGTGTTACCTTAAGACCAAAGTTAAAAAAGATTTCTTATGAGTTTTGAAGAGATAGGAAACCTAACATCTTGTATTTCAAAGTTTTTGGTTCAAAATATTTTATTCTTAACACCTAACATAAATTTGGATAAATTTAACTTAAAATTTGATGTTGGTATTTTTCTTGGTTATTTTTTTTTTGCGAGACTTATAAAGTATATGGTAATGAAACATTTTATCTTGAGGAATTCATGTATGTTGTATTTAAAAAAATATTAAAAACAATAAAATTATTGAAATTTTAGATGACATTTATACGAAAGTTATCCAAAAATAGTCTTGAACTTGGAAAAGAAAAAGAAAAAGAAAAAGAAAAAGAAAAAGAAAGAAAATCTTCAGGAAACGTAAAAGTCACCGCTTAGGAAAAACACGGATCAGGACGCAAATCAGACGGAAAAGGGTTATGGGCTGAAGATGGACAGATACAGACAGACTGACCTGAACCTGAAAATCGGCTGGGCTTTCATTTCACATTTGAACGAACGAAGGCAATGAGCTTGTGTTCTTCTGCTTCTCCCCTACGGAAACTGAAAGTATCCAAATCCGCCAACCACCTGCTTTCCCGCGCTTTAACAAGCCACAACCACCATGAGGAACACAGTAACAGCCGCACCTTCAATAGCAACCAGAACGCATCAAGTCCAGTTGATTCTGATCTCATTGCTGAATTCACGCGACATGGCTCTCTATCTAATCCTTACTTTCTCAACAAAATCATGTCCTTTTGTGCTAAATCCGGTTCTTTCCATTTGGGCATTCAAGCCCACTCAACCATTCTCAAATTGGGTTTTATTTCAAACGTGTATATTTGTAGTGCTGTTGTTGATATGTATGCAAAATGCGGCGAAATTTCAAGTGCACGAGTATTGTTTGATCAAATGCCTCAAAGAACTGTTGTTACGTGGAATTCGTTGATTTCCGGGTATTTGGCTGTCAATTGTCCGAAAATAGCTATTGAATTGTTTATCAAGATGTTAAAAGCTGCTATAAATGTGTCAGCGTTTAGTGTTTCGAGTTGTCTGGCAGGTTGCTCGCAATTAGAGGCCAGAGAAGTCGGGACTCAGGTTCATGGGCTAATTTTGAAAACTGGATTGGGTTATAATGTTGTTGTGGGAACGAGCTTGGTTGATATGTACTCAAAGTGTGGCGATGTTGATGATTCCAGGCTGGTTTTTGATCATATGGTGAATAGGAATGTAATTACTTGGACTTCTATGGTTACTGGGTATTCACAGATTGAAAAACCTGATGAAGCAATGGCTTTGGTTAAAGAAATGGTGCGTCAGGATCTCAGGCCAAATTGTGTAACCTATAACAGCTTGCTAAGTTCATTTTCTGGTCCTGATTGTTTAAGTTATTGCTTGCAAGTTCATTGTTGTATAATTCAATTAGGTTTAGAGTCTAATGTGTATATAGCAGCTACACTGGTCACCGTGTATTCAAAGTGTAGTAGTAGTTTAGAGGACTTCAAGAAGGTGTGCTCAGTTGTTATGACATGTGACAATATAACTTGGAATGCAGTCATTGCTGGTTACTCTAAATTAGGGCGTCATGAGGAAGCTCTCAGATGTTTCCATGAAATGAAGCAGGCTGGTATTGATATAGACTCTTACACGTTAACAAGCGTGGTAGGAGCAATTGGGAGTAGTTCATTTCTTGAAGAGGGAAAGGCAATGCATGCTCTCATTCACAGAACTGGCTATATTTCACACTTGAATGTTCAAAACGGGCTTGTTTCCATGTATGCGAGATGTGGAGCCATCGGTGATTCGAAGAGGGTCTTTTGGTTCATGGAGGAACATGATGTGATCTCATGGAATGCACTTCTAACAGCATTTGCTCATCACGGATATGGCAGAGAGGCTGTGGAATTGTTTGAACAAATGAGAAAAACTGAAATCAAGCCGAATAGTTCTACCTTCCTTGCTGTGTTGTGTGCTTGTAGCCATGTTGGTTTTGTGAATAAGGGAATTGAGTATTTTGACACGATGAAAAGTGATATTTTGCTAGAACCCCTTAAAGTAGAGCATTATGCCAGTCTTGTAGATACTTTTGGTCGAGCTGGGTATCTTAATGAGGCGGAAGCCTTCATTAATAGGATGCCTATATTACCTGCGCCCTCAGTCTATAAAGCTCTTCTTAGTGCTAGTCTGGTTCATGGAAATAGAGAGATTGCTGCACGTTCTGCAAAAAAGCTTCTAGAGCTCTGGCCTAATGATCCAGCGACATATGTACTGCTATCCAGTGTATTGACTGTGGAGGGAAATTGGGACGATGCAGCAGATTTACGGAAACTGATGTGTGATAGAGGGCTAAGGAAGAAGCCTGGTTATAGTTGGACTTGAGAGAACGGATGCCTGGTTTTTTTCTTGCAATATCCAGCCCAGTGTCATTGCAGCAGAATAGTAGCTGGTTTTGAACAGTCATTGTCAGGCAGTGGCTGACAGAACCTTTTACCTGGTTTGCTTTTAGCATACAGGAGTGATCAGCTATTTGGGTGAGAAAAAAATGGTAAGAAATTTTCCATAAAGCTGCATTTTAAACCACTTGGTGTATCTTCTTTACTATATTATTGAGAATGCACAATGGACTTTGCAAATCTGCTATCGTAATTGGCTTAGATTATTGTACGGGGCATGAAATAATGATGGATTTACTTTTGACAGTTCTTAAATCAACTGTCTGAAAGGATGAGTCAAGGTTACAGATTTCAAGTCTCTATTCTTTTGATCCAGCCATACAGAAGAGTGCGGATGGGTGATTGTGCATGATGAACTATGGGAATGGGAGGAAGAAACAACATGATGCACTGCCGGTGAACCAAACTGCTAGCCACTAGTTTGTTGTGCTCTCAGATTTGCCCTCCATCAGAATAGAAGCAGAACCATGAAATGCAGTGTGTCCCATGAATTACTAAAATAGCCAAGGCGGGCGCTGCACCTTTTGGCAGGGTGCGAGCCATCCCCAACACCCCCCTCGCCCCTCTATTATTTTTCAAAAGTTATTTTGACCCCATATGTCTATGGTTTATATCAATTACCCCCTCCAAAAGTTTGCTTATTTTAGTTGTCACCTTCATCCTTGTATTTTTCTCACATTTCCCCCTCATTTATTTTACTCCATCCCTGCCACTGAAGAGAGTCATCGATTGTTCAACACCAGTCATGAGATCCAAATAGTCAAAGCATCATGGGGGTAAAAAAATTATATGGGAACATCCAGAGATTCTCGAGAAGGGAGAAAAGGAAAGAAAAATCTCATAGATGAATTACTAACTTATTCCCTAAAAAGTTTAGATTGTAATGAGATTCCATCATTTTTTTTTGTTCATTATCTTTCTGCTTTTCCTCGCTCTTTCACTCTCGTTTGGGTTTGGCTGTCCCCCTCAATCTTTAGCTTTTGGTACAAGGAAGTTTCATGAGGGTCATACATTTTCATGTGATGTAAACTTTTTTTTCCCTCGTTTATTGGCAATTACATTTTTCCTTGGACAAAAAATAAGATGGAAAGTCACAATGTACTTCCACCAGACCCCGAGCGATCTGGGATTAAAGTTGAATTGAGTTAAATAGAAACAGCTAAAGGTTTGAGAAGAATCTACATAAAAATATAGTTTTGGTTGTGATTTTTCTTTTCCTATAGAAGCTTGTGCTTATTTGAAGTGAATTTGATATGAGAGAAGTCTAACATGCGAAGAATTTAGTTGTTCATAAATTTTGTATCTCTTCACGCTTTGGTTATTGTTTTGGATTTGATGCTCACACTCTTAAGGTTTTCTTATAACCAAAGTTTGTGTGTTCGAGACAATGTAGTGTAGTAAGTTTTCCTTGTCAGAATTGAGACAAAGCGGGGCGCAGCTAAATTGATGGCGATAGTTAGGGTTAGGATGGTTGTCGCCTTCTGTATACGATTATGATCTGGAAAAAAGGAGGGCGAGCGGGCGGGCGGGCGGGGGGGCTGCATTTTTTAACCATGGACCATGGTGGCTAGTGTTTTGCTGCGGTCGATCAAGGCGACCATGCAAGAGGAAATACCTCTTTGAAGCCATAGGACTACAAAAGGGGAAACATTCATGCGGGCTTAGTCAACTTGCTATTTCAGGAGGTGACTTTTTGTGACAAGCAATTGCAATCAATTTAACTGCATTATCTTATTGCCACATGTAAAATTGGAGCCCACAAATCTCTCTACCTTTTGGCTTTTACCACAGATGACATGCGGCTCTTGTTCACTGCCTGTGCAAGAACTCCGGGAAAGAGATGCTTGGGCATCCCCCGTTCTCTTAAATTTCCCTCTCTGTAATAAGAGATGCAGAAAGAAGGATGGACATTTGGGGAGAAACGCAACGCTGAAGGAAATGATGGCACACCCTCAATCACGTACTGGAGCAATGGCTCCAATTGCTGTCAGGCACAGACATGGTAACGGCCCTAGAACTCCAACCAGCCCAACCGTGGAAGAACTTCTACGAGGTAATTGCATAAACTCTAATATAACCATCCATGATAGAAGAAAGGGTTAATGGTTCTGTTTCTCCAAGGAGGCTTGAACTCGAGTGTAATAGGAAATGGGAATAACAAGTGGTTGAGCTATTGCTTATCGGCAGCTTAAGAATATTTTAGGATTTGTTTATGTTCAGTTCATACATCAACTCTTTCTTCAGATATTGAGAATTGATAACAAATGTGTTTTGATTTAGCTTACAACGTAATTTGTTCGTGAAAAATAAATGCTTTTAATTATACCAAAGTCACGAAAATTCATGTTCCTGTCACTTCTGACCTATGAGGTTTGCATGAGCAGCTGAGGAAGTATCTAGGTGGTCACCACACTCCTCACCAACTTTTTGGAAGGACCATGACCTGGAGTATGATCAATCCCCCAATCACAAGAAATCAGTTATTGCTAAAGTGAAGGAGAGGGCCAAGAAATGGCGAAGCAATCTCATCAAAAAGAAGCATAGTGATGACAGTAACACCACTCCTCCATGGGGTGTTAGCCTGGATGATGATGAAGCTGAAGAAGATCCTGAATATCTTGGAGCGCCAAGTAGGAACACCATAAAATCTAAAGAGAGAAAAATTTCTTTGGAATATTTGCCTAAATGAATGTGCATTTAATTAACTCGTCTACATGATCTCTCAGTGTACGAATCAGAGATGGCTCCTGAGGGGTACAAGGAGGCAGCTAGACAGCATCCAAGAGCAGTTCCTGTGATACCAGAGAAGCATGTTTTGCCAAGTAGTGTGACCTGTGCTGCTGAAGACAAGCCAGTAACTGAAACCGTGAACGGGAAACAAGAAAATGAGAACTTTTCCAAGACATTATCCGAAATTATGGCAGAGAAGCTGGCACCAGCATATGCTACAGTATCTGATGCCACCCATGCCATAACTTCCAAGATTCAAAGCCTTGATATTTCAACCCCTGAAGCATCAGATGCAACAAGATTAGACCCCGCGGGCAAAGGCAAAGCATCTTCATCTGTAGCAGTACCAACCAAAGTAGCACCAGACCAAGTTGCATCAGATCCAGCCCGAGCCCCGACAGATGCAGCATCTGGTTACCATTTCAGAACCGGGGAGCAAAAATGGGATAAAGGAGTTTCAGTGAAGGAGTATATAATCCACAAATTTGAGCCAGGAGAAGATGACAGAGCACTTTCTCAAGTGATATCTCAAGCAATAAGTCCAAGAAAAGCTGCTGGTGATGTGAGTATGGTGGATAAGGTGAAAGATGCTGTCAACTCTCTTCTTCGGGGCTCGGAGTCCTCCCAACCTACAGTTTACCATTCAGCTAAGAACTCATCCTCAAATATCCCCATCTCAATCGATGCTCATGAAGGTAACTTAATTTTTCCTTCATTCTCTAGTAGCGCAATTAATTAGAAATATTGGTGGAGAGAAGCTATAATTAGAATGGATTATAGGTTGTAACATGATTTTATCATATTTACTATTGTTAAAAGGTTGTCCAGACCTGCTATTAGGGCTAAAATATTCAGTATAATTTGTTGACAAGTACTTCAGGAATTACTCCTTCTGCTCATGGGATATCTTGTCGTTGCAGTTACTGAAGAAGAAAATCATGGAAGGATACTTCAAGCCAACTGAATGGGGAATTCGATAGATAATATATTTATTTTTGCTATTCAGCGTACCAAATTCTATATATGACAATAAGTAGTTTGCCAATGACGGTGGCGATAATTGCTTAGAATTAGCGATAAGTAATTGGAGATTGTATTTTGTGGATCCCTGCACTGAATGTAACATTTCTTCCTATTCCTCATCTGAAACTAGTTCAGTCATCAAGGTGGTAGTTTACAATCAGCGATGTTAAATCACCTGATGGGATTTATCTCTAACGGCTCACTTTTGAGCAGCAGGTGAGCTTAATATCAGTGGCAGAGTGGATGGAATGGAATTCTGGAAAACACGAGGAATAGCTATTTTCTTTTACTGCTGTTTTATGAGCATCAATTAACTGATCTCTGTTGATCGTAAGGTGCATTTTGCCTTATTTTTTGACTGTGAACATTACACACAGGGAGAGAGAACACAGTAACAAAATGTGTACATTCAATGCTGTTAAATTAAGATTATCAGTTCATTAATGCTGCTAATTACTTAATATAAACTACATAGCAGATATTCAAAAAGGGACATCATGGTGGTGGGGCTAAGATTCGATCATTCTGGCAGGAAGGTTGATGCCATGCACTTGTTTTTCATTATACTCAAAGAAAAACTAACAGTCTTAGACTCTTAGCCGATGGTGAACTGATACGATTAAGTACCTAAAATGACCACCAAAACCAGAGAACTGCCCTGGGAAAATACCAAAACCACGTTGCTCATGATCGCTGTCACATGTCCTTCCCAGATAGTAGTTTCAACTTCTATTACAGTAGTGTGAAAAGAGACCACCAGGACTGGGATCAATTATCGTGCATGTTCCCGTGGTTTTATAACGCCTCAACATGTTTTTCCTCGATAAAGTTGTTCCCATTTTCCAAACATGTGTCTTGACTGTGCTTCGAACATCATTTCTTGTAAAGGAATTCACCAAACCCGACAGGTGACTGTTTGTAGTATCCTTAGCAATCAGGGATGACATAAGACTAAATATTATCTTAAGCATGTCATTGAATTTATAATTGGGACTTGAAGGGGAGGAGCAACTGTCAATATTATGTGGTCATTACTACTTTATTTATTTATTTATTTTTTTCTATGTGGACAAGTCAAAGAATTTTAAAAAAATCACCTTAATTCTTCTACTATTATTTGTCATGAAAATTCAAAGCAGACAACATTGGACTTCAGATGCCTGCATTTGTAGAAACTTGACCAAAATGGGAGGAACATCAGTTTAAATTATTGGCATCAAGCTTAGAGCAACCAAAACTCTCATTTTTTCTTCAAGTTGCCAAAATTGTATTTCTTACCATAACTCATCTTCCAAGACAACATAGATGTTGTTCTACTTGTTTTAAAAAACGAACCGCCTATGATTGACAAATTGCAATTTCATACTGAAACTTCTGTCCCTGAAGTCGTTAGAACAAGCTCAAGCACTGAATGTCAACTATATGTAGTTGAAGTTGAAGTGTTATAATTCATGTAGTTAAAATATTCTTGTTGTTCTTCCTTGAATAATAATTTTTTTGTTCTAGAATTGTCTTTGTGTGGGACCTATAGAGCCATTTAGCAGTCGCAAGCTGTTTCTAACTTCAGTCGCACAATGTTTTATATTGTCATTACTTTTCTCAAGTCCAAGTTGTTGACGTTGCATCTGCGCAAAGCATGTCGATGTTTTGGCTGAAGGATTCGAATGTAAATGCAGCAAAGGTTACAGCTTCATATCACAGAAGTTCTTAAAAGGCTGAACACGCAAGCATCACCTCCGGTCTTTAATTTTCTCAATGGAAGCCTTACTTAGATCACTCCATTTTCTTCTAGCTCTTTTCATATCCTTAAAACACTTGGCTTTGGCTCAAGAGGTAAACCAATTCATCTACCATGGCTTCACGGGAGCCAACCTGAGCCTCAACGGGATTGCAAGTATTCACCCCAATGGCTTGTTGGAACTGACAAACACTTCAAAGCAGCAAATTGGTCATGCTTTCTTCCCATTTCCCTTCCATTTCAAATCATCTTTCCCCAACAATTCTAGGTCCCTTTCATTTTCTACGAACTTTGTGTTTGCCATGGTTCCCGAGACGCCTACGCGTGGTGGACATGGCATTGCGTTGACTATTTCTCCATCTACAGAGTTCAAGGGTGCCACTGCCACTCAATATCTTGGTCTCTTTAATTCTACCACGGTCGGTTTATCTTCAAATCACCTGCTTGCCATTGAGCTTGATGCTGTGAGAAGCCCTGAATTTCGAGATATCGGAGACAATCATGTTGGGATAGACGTCAACAATTTGACATCCATTCAATCTGCTCCAGCATCATACTTTTCAAAACATGAACGGGAAAATGAAAGCTTGCAGCTCATAAGTGGGGACCCAATGCAAGTGTGGATAGACTATGATGAAATGGAGAACCTACTCAACGTAACACTAGCTCCTGTAAGAATCATGAAACCTCAAAAGCCTCTCTTGTCAACACCTATTAATCTCTCTCTAGTTGTTTTGGAGTCCATGTACGTTGGTTTCTCTTCATCCACTGGTTCTGTATCCAGTCATCACTATATTCTTGGATGGAGCTTCAACAAAAGTGGGCAAGCACAGAGCCTAGACACTTCAAAGCTCCCTTCACTTCCTCCTGAAAGAAATTCAACTAGCAAACCATATTTACGAATTATGATCTCATTGATAACAGCATCTCTTTTACTCATAGCAAGTTTTGCAACTATGTACATTATGAGGAAGAGATATGAAGAAGTACACGAAGATTGGGAGCAGCAATACGGTCCTCAAAGGTTTCGCTACAAGGATCTCTACAAAGCAACTAAAGGTTTCAAAGACAAAGGAATCCTTGGATATGGAGGTTTTGGAAGGGTTTACAGAGGAGAATTACGTTCTTCCAAGGTGGAAATTGCAGTCAAGAAAATCACTCATGATTCGAACCAGGGAATGAAGGAATTTGTAGCTGAAATTGCCACCATGGGGAGGCTAAGGCATAGGAACTTGGTACAGCTCTTAGGCTACTGTCGGCGGAAAGGAGAGCTTCTCTTGGTCTATGATTATATGCCTAACGGAAGCCTCGACAAGTTCCTATTTTGTAAAGTAAAACCAAACCTCAATTGGGCGCAGCGATATCAAATCATCAGGGGAGTAGCATCTGCCCTTCTTTACCTCCATGAAGAGTGGGAACAGGTTGTTCTGCATAGAGATGTGAAAGCTAGCAATGTTCTATTAGATGCCGATCTTAATGGACGGCTAGGAGATTTTGGGCTAGCTAAGTTTCATGACCATGGGTCAACTCCCCAAACAACCAATGTGGTTGGAACAGTTGGATATCTTGCACCAGAGATTACTAGAACAGGAAAGTCAACTACCTGCAGCGATGTTTTTTCTTTTGGGACATTTATGCTCGAAGTAGCATGTGGAAGGAAGCCTGTAGAGTTAGAAAGACCACCTGAGGAGGTTGTTCTGGTTGACTGGGTACTTGAATGCTGGAAGAGAGGTGCCATTCTTGGGACAGTTGATCCTAGATTTGAAGGTAACCACGTGGAGGAAGAAATGGAGTTGGTCTTGAAGCTAGGCCTGCTATGTACACATCGCACTCCGGCAGCCAGACCTAGCATGAGGCAAGCGGTGCAATATCTGGATGGAAATGCTACTTTACCTGATTTACCAGTGCACGGTGCAGGAATCGGTTTAGTTCCAGTTAGCAATGAAGCATCTACAGAACATGTTTTAACAGTCCGTATATCGTCAGATGAAATTTCTTCCTATTCCTTGTCCGACTCTGAATCAATCCTTAGTGGTCGTTGAACCAGCAATGCATCATGGAGGATTGATTACGTAAATATGTACATTAAGACTTGTTCCATGTGAAATATAGAGGAATGTGCCACCGAATTTTGAAGATCGTAGCATTTGTGCAATTTTTTCCCAACCACTTGTATCTTATGAGCTGTTATTAACTTGTACTGTTTTTCTTTACTCTTTTAAATTTATTATTTGCATCAGTAAGACTTTAGTATAACATGTTCCGATTGTAATAGACAGGAAAAGAAGCAATGCATTAGCTAGATAATCGAGCTACGAGCTCGTGAGTTTACACTAAGAAAAATATCAGAAAGTTCATGAAATTGAAGTGACAACACATGCTACTTCAACTTATACAAAATGCAGTCTCCTCCATGAGAATAGCACAAAAGGAGCTTGATGATTAAGCTGAGTTCAACTCTAGTCTCTTTATTAACGAAAGTTGTGGTTGGATCAAACACTAATGGAGGCTGGTCTATACCTAAGATATGCATACCATAAGACCATAGGCAAGGAGGGCTTGTTGGAGTTATTCAATTGTGTCAAGATTGTAAAGTTCATTTATTAGCAGAATGTTATGGAACTTCCTGCGGCAGCTAGCACATCTACCCCACAAGCTCACTAGTCCCCGCTGGAGTCTTCCAACTCTCCTAAGCAACTTAGATGAAAGGCAGAGAAAAACATGACTCGGAGGTTCTTTTAGGAGGAGATCTACAGCCCCAGGAAGATGAAAGGGTCTTCCTTATCCAACCATGTATTGTTCATGCTAGTCTCTAAGGAGTATATTTTCATAAAGATAGCATTTGCAATATCTATGCGCATTAAATATGTAAAAATTTAGAGGGTTTCTGATGAATTGATGTATCTTCTCTTGAAAACCATTTTTTTTCCTCGTAAAGCCCATGTCTACAAGGGATTAAAAAAAAAAATATCCATTATAGAAGCTCAGTAGAGGCCAAGACCCATAGCACAAGGGTTTGGTAAAATTCCAGGCCCAATCCCTCCTGAGCTCAGCTACGTCTCGAACCCAAGCTCCTATAGATCTAGTAAGATATTAGACCTAATATTTTTAGGCATAGCTACGCGTCAGGCCTAAACACCTGTAGGTTTAGCGAGATGCTAAACCCAACCCCTTTAAGCTTGGCTATGTGCTAGGTCCAAGCGTTTATGGGTCTAGCAAAATACCAAATTCAACTCTCTTGAGCTTGGAAACATACTAGAACCAAACACACATGGGTAAGGCAAGATGCCAGACTCAATTCTTTTAGGCTCAGTTACGTGCTAGGCCCAAATGCCTATGGGGATGACGAGATGGCAGACCCAAGCTTTTTGGGCTCGGCTGCGCACCGAGCCCAAACGCTTATAGGTCTAGCAAGATGAAAGACCCAATCCGCTTAGACTCGATTACCCGTTAGGCCCAAAATACCATATCATTGCCCTTTTAAGCCAATAATTCCTCTTGATACAAGCACCCAAGATGAGAATCTAGGGTCATTATTTCCCTACACCCTAGTTGTGCAAAAAAGCTTCTAAAGGCTATCTAAACGTCAATCAATATTAATATTGATTATAAAAGATAATCCAATCAACATTAATATCATATGTAAATTGATGTAGGACTGTCTTATATATGTATGTGATACTCTCATCAACAATTAGTGTCATGTAAGGAGACACTTATAATCAATATTAGCATTGATTATAAAAGTTTTTCTCCCACTTAGAAGTGAAAAATAAAACTTTAAGGTTATAAATATTCTATAAATGATCTAGAAAAGATGTTCATTATTTTTACTATCTTACAACTTATTCTCAGCATTTATCATACATAAATTGAGGACAAACTTTTTTATTCTTAGAATATAATACTCATTTACTACAACTCATTATAATAAAATCAATAACTTAATCATCGAAAAGTCTCTAAAATCCTAAAAAAAAACTGTTTTGCAACAAATCTAATTTTTATTATCAATCCCTAAAATCCTCAGTTGTGAAAAATAGAAAATGGACATGAACATGTGATTACCCATCATCTAAACATGGTGAAAATTTTTTTCCTAGCATTTTAAATTTTGGAGCATCATCAATCTGAATCTAAACAGACAAAAAAATTAGAATTATATATTGAACATCAAAAAGCCCATGTCTCTTAAAATCTGACCAACCTTAAATATTAGAGTTTTTGATAAATTTAGCATCATAGACAAAATACATAAAATTGTCATTTCGACCTATCAATATTCAACAGGCTAATGCTTTTTCTAAGATGGTATGAATAATATTTTGTTAAAATGAAATTTTCTTGTTATGTTTATGCATTTACAATCTAAGACCCCATTTCCATCGATTCATAAGTATCAGGCTTGAATTTACTCTTATTTTGGTTTAGATAAATTGTTGAAATACCAGAATGGTGCTCTTTGTTACTTCAATCTTCTTTTTATCCTAAATTAATTACAATTCTTTCAACACTTCAAATAAATGAAAATAAACTAGGGAATTTTGGAAAACCAGGTCTAAATTCGGACACTTGCACACCGCATATCTGGACAATGTAGATTCAATTTGCAATATTTAGTAAAATGATAATTATTTTGGAAGTCCAATTGGTAGTAGAATTTGTTTCTTGCTATAGAAGATTTTAGAATTTTATTTTCTTTGATCTTGTATCAACTATGAAAAGTAGTTTCCCCCTCTTTTTTTTTTCAAGAAAAAAGCTTTGGAGAGGGTTCACTTGTTTATAAATGACACACGGACGAAAAACAGAACATAAAAAGATAGCAAGCGAAGAAAAGTAGAGATGTTGTCCAAAAGTTATCATCACTATAACCTTAATTTCTATTTTATTTTTGAATATTTTTCTGTAATTTAATATGTTTTTTTAACAGGTTTACAGCTTTTTAAATATGTCAGAAATCATTGTAGAAAAATTAGGATCCTAAATCAAATAAAAAATACAACATATATAAAGTAATATATTAGACTAACAATCTAAAATAAAATAAAATAAAATAGACTCAAACAACACATTCCAAATCTAATTCGATGATTTTATAGACCTTGACTGGTTATAAGTAACCGACCCTCTATAAAACTGATTATGTAATTGTACAGTAAAATTTAAGTTTGAATCCGACCAACAATAGCATATTACATACTTTTCTTATCATTTGTTTAAGGTGAAAAAGGCTCAGTTGGAGCTTAGCAATGGGGGCAGTACTGGTGTATAAATGAATCTACATGGTAAATCCATAATAGATTGTTAAAAACTATCAGATTTTTCGGACCAGCCTATATAAATAAGTCATAACAATGGGAAAAAACCTGATAATATTTTAGTCTTTAGACTAAGGATTTGAACCTGGAGCAACGATTAAGGAAACCTCGAAGTGCAAAGTTTGTTTTTTTTTTTTTTTTTTTTATCTTTTAGATAATAGTCGATCATTTATTATTAATTCGTACTAATGAATGACTCCTTAATTACTGACTTTTCCATGCGTTAATAGCCAAGTAAATACGAAGTTAATCCTTTCCGCAATCAATTAGATAGAATTAAAGAGATATCCTATCAATCAGTTTATAACACGTTTTAACAGACCAACCTTTTGGAATCATTTTTCCACTTGAAGCCTTCAATTTGATCAAGAAGACTTTAACGTTGCTCTACTGTTTTCTTTTACCAATGTGTATCTGAAGAAGCAAAAACAATCTTCTGCACGTTCTTATGGTGATTGCATCGTTCAAATCATTGCACTT
>Ga0325414_1002294_pt1 | contig 19237 bp, 10 predicted proteins | sample PopdelMetagenome_8_FD_206183 | JGI IMG/M metagenome (GOLD analysis project Ga0325414, IMG submission 206183) | Populus deltoides microbial communities from Bellville, Georgia, United States - Leaf-PdKOR-R3 | ecosystem: Host-associated > Plants > Phyllosphere > Phylloplane/Leaf | place: USA... | reverse complement strand
AAAAAAAACACATATAAAATATAATTGGGGTAGATGACATGTTGTTTGTCCCAATTTGTTTTGAAAAAGAAACAAAGTCAAACAACGCTTCGCCTGACTTTGCACAAATTCTGGCAACTGTGATGACTGAAAAATCAAGGCTGAACTTTTTTTTACTTAAAACCTCATTCTCAAATCATGTCTAATCTAAAACACCTAGAAAACACCATAGAAACCTTGATAAATCTAACCATGGTTTATAAAACTTAAAAAACCATCCCAAAACCCGAAATAAAAAAAAAAATCTTCTCAAAGTCAAATGTGGTTTTTAGACACTTTCAAGATAAAAAATAAAAAACAACTAAGTTGAACTCATCTCATAAACTGAAATCATTTGATATAAAAATCGATCATTTTGGTAGTCGAAATTGTTGCCAACAATATTTTTCTTTTTTTACCGTTGAAATCCAGTGATATCTCTCTCTTCTCTCTCAAACCATGAATTGAAAAATAACAAAAAATAAGCTTTTGTACCAAAATTAAATTGAAAAAATATTAAGGGACCAGATAGGTATAATATATGAACTTTAAGGACTAAAGTGAATTTCTTACAAGAACTTTGAAACCATCATCTATTTGCGGCGCTTTTTCCACTTTGATTCCCCATCTTTTGTTTTATCCTTAGTCAACAAATTTGACTCAATTATCCTTTGATTTGGTCCAAAAAGGATGCAATCGTGTAAAATAAAAGTTTGAGGATCAAAATGAAAAAAAATTAAAAGAAGTTGAACAATGAGTCCACAGTAAAATGTGACAAAGTGAACAGTGCATGTACAATAAAAATACCACACCATTTAGTGTTTTCTATAACTAGATAGATGGTCCATGTTATACCGCAGGCCACACTAATATTTTTAGCGTAAAAAAATATTCAAGTCATAGAGATTTTTTTAATAGCCAACATGTCCATCTTGAAATCTCCAGACCTAACTAATTGCTTGAACCAGGTTTTAAATTAAATCATTTGGGAGCGCTCCTCATGTGAAACAATTAACCTGATAGGTCCAAAATCAATCCAGAAGACTGATAGAAACATGATCTCGATTTAAATAAAAAATTGAATATGAAATTATTTGTTTTTAGTATTAAGATGATGAAATATTGGATCAATCTGGATCAACCTAGGTCTCGAGATATAACTCGCCAAATCCGCAAACTAGTTTATGGACTCCATTGAGTTTTATAATTATTTATTAAATTATTTTTATTTAATTATATTTTAAAAAAATATTTGCATGTAAAATCAAGCACCAACTCAAGCTAACAACCTAGATCATTGACTCCATTGAGTTTAAAAAAAAATTAAAAAAAAAATATACTTGCAAAAAAGAGCACTAACTCAATATTGTGACATCTATTTAAGATAACAATAATCTCATTGAAAGAAAGAAAAATCAAATATTTAAATATGTAATTGGAAAAAAAAGTTAGCAAGAAAAATCAATAATAAAAATAGTCTTTACAAAAGAAACACAAAATAAAATATGATGAAATTAGAAAGAAAAAAGGGGCAAAAAAAGCCATCTGCGAGCCTTATTGACCTAACACGACTGGACTTTTGAAAATGCCTAAGTATATGAACTTGGAAAGTCCATAAACTTGGGCCTTATTATTTTTTTTCTTTTTATAGGACAGACGACATGTCGTCCGTCTTAACCCTTTCTAAAAAAAAAAATAGGCGCATATTGCTTGCTTTTTCTAGATTCTGACCACTATTGGTGGTCAGAATATGGAAACCCAGCTTATAAGGGTTGAAAACTCGTTTCCACCTATTTTAAACTCTTAAAAAAACATTCTAGGAACCTTATAAATCTCATCTAGTATTAAAGTAGCATTTAATTTGTTAGAAAAAATAAAAATCAATCTCAAAGGAAAAAAAAAGAAAGCAAGGCCTGATCTACTTTTTTGGGCAACAAACGGGGGAAAGACCTAAATGAAACTATTCTCGTCAAATGAAATACATTGACACCAAGAATAGTGAGTCTTTCCATCTAAAAATGGTTATTTGTTAACTTTCTCTCTCTTTTGTCGTAATCTAGCGAGTGTCTTTCCTCTCTCTCTCTCAAGTCCAGCGACTAAAATATGAGCAAAATAAACTATTGGAAAAAATCATTGCACTTAAAGACTAAAGGGACCAAAAAGGATTTTTGATAATTTCCCAAAGGCAAAATAGGCAAAAAGGTGTTGCATATTTTTTTAAAAAAAAAAAAACCAAAAGGCCTCCATTTTTTTAGTTTAATTTTGGTCCTCTCACTTTTATTCTTTCTCAAACATAAAATCATATCTTTTTCATGAAATCAAGCACCAAATTGATACCGAGATGTTTTTTCAAGACCTATATTACCACATAAAAATAGATTAAAAAAATATCAACCCCAAATCCCAATGAACAAAACATCAAAGGATCAAATTGAAAAGAAAAATAAATTGATGATCGAAGATAAAAAAAAAAATAGGATAAGAATTGACACCATATTATCTCAAAAAACAAAAGGTCTACCGTTATTTATTTGTTTCAATTTGTGTCCTCATATCTTATTTTTTTTAAAACAATAAATTTTTAATTTTATTTTATAAAATCAAGCATTGACCCGATACCAAGATGTTTTTTTGAGACTTTTATAATGATATAAAAGAAAAATAAAAAAAAATCATCAACTCTAACTCCCAATGAACCCAACATAAAATTTTGAAATTGATAAAAAAAATTGGATGATCAAGTGGGAAAAAAAAAAAAGAAGCTAAACATTGTGCAAATCCATAGCGTTTTGCCTCACAATCCACAGTGATTACATAGGGCTACTAGGTTTTTTTTGTTAATAATCAAAGCTCAATATATTGTTTTCTTTAGCCATATTATTTTATAAATTTAAAGTTATAATTAATTGTTTATATAAATTTAAAGACATTGGAGGGAGATAAAGAATCATAATCTCATTTAATTCTTGATATCCCCTTAAAATAGTCAAACTTCTATGTGAAGCTGACTATATGATAAAAGTGCTTTAGTTGTTAGATGTACAGTCTTGATCCATGTTGATCATATGAGCTAAGATAAATTTTAAAAGAATGACTTATTGACAGTCGATGACTAACACCTTTATATGTAAGCCCAAATTAATTGTACTAGCATTGAGTCTAGGATTACAAGACTCGCACCTATCTTTATTAGGTCTTGGAATAGGGCACGAGGAAAAGCTCATGACACTTACTAGCCTGAAATTTAATGGGCCACAAATCCTCTCCTGTTATCTTTATATTTGGTAATCAACAATAGATGTTAATTTGACATTTTTATTATAACTATGTCCATATAATGGCATTAAGGTGTCCATGCCCATTGCATGACCCAATATTTTCTCTTTTAATAGTATACTACAAACTATTAGGGTTTATTATCTCAAGTCATCGTCCCTAAACTAGGTCATATAAATTTCATATTCTTCATATAGGTTGATGTGGTTCATATGTGTTCTGTTCATGGATATAAAATCATTCATGAGTCACTAGGTAAGGTAAAATTAGTTCTAGACACATAAACATTCTAAACACTAATGGAAGATTTTGTCGATGTTAAGGTAAAATTTTGTTGGCCTTTACAATGTTGACGGGATTACCAATAGAAAACCTTCATAAAAAAGTATCTTGTCAAGGATTTATTTTTCATTGCAACTCCATAGCCATTAAAAATGCGTGGAAATTTTTGTTGGAATATTTCATTTGCAATTATGCCATCTTTTAGTCTCCTTATAGAATTTGCAGTTGACAATTCCATCGGTTAGTTGCTATATTTTTTATGGAAATGCTGATAAGATCATCGGTGGAAAATTTTATTCCATTAGAGATTGCAATTTTTATTTTATTTTTGTATCTTATGATCCCCAACCACAAGAATGAGATAGTTAAATCACAACTCCAAAACAAAATTTGCTAATACAAAAAGTAATATTCACCATTTCGAAGTAAGAATATCACTCTTTAGTTGAGAAGATCATTGTCATGGACAAGGAAACAATTGAAGTTGAAAAAAACGGCAAAAATGATAAAGCACGAGTAAGGGGAAATACACTTCAAGGCAATGAAGGGAAGGCATGACTCATATAAAAAAGCTTAGGGTTTTGGTACTTTCAATCTTTTTTTCCAAAATTAAAGGCACCTCGAAGTAATTTGCATAATTGGTAAAAAAAAAAGTAAAAATCTCCTAAAAATGATAGCTAATGTTGCTACCTCACGTCGCAGAGACTTGTAAACAAAATATATATTTGACATCTTGTTTTTAAAGGGAAAATATCTTATTTAAGGAGTCACCACTTAATACTATGATCACTAAGAACCCTAACTAGTCAATATATATTTTATGGTACGAGACTAGTTATGCAAAAAAGAAGATACTATCACCTCTAAAGCATCATATATTAGGTATGTTGCATTACTAGTTTTGTTTTAAATTGCAAAGGGTTTGTTGTGTTTAGGGATAAGAAAAAAATAGAAAAACTAATTAAATCGAGAAAACTAAAAAACAAATAACCAAAAAAACCAAACCAGGAGAAAAAATAGAATTAACCAATTAGAAAAAACAAAAAAAATGGTTCGATTTAGTTTCATTTTCAAAAGTCTAAAACCGATTGAACCAAACCAGTTCAAAGCTTTCTTTTGATCTCTTTGTCACCCCCAAAGCTTTCTCGTTTATCTCTCATTCTTTTCTCCGCAGCCTCCATCATCGATCGCTTTTATCCTCCATCATCGTCACTGGTTTTTGTCTCTAGGTAATAAAATTTTTTCTCCTTTTCCTACTTGTTTCTTTTCACTAGTCGCTCTTTATCTTTTCACCTTGTTTACAATTAAGGTTGAAGTTGTAAAGGAAGAGAAGGGAAGCCATAGGCATGGATAAAAATTGTAGTGGTTTCTGTGTTGTACTGGTTTGCTTGGCCTAGTGTAGCGGTAGTTGTTGGTTTACTTGAAAGAGAGATTGATCCAGTGGTGTAGTGGGAATTGTATAAAGACTGTGGTGAAGAGATCATCTTCGAGTTCTTTGATTAAAAGCTAATGTTGAAGGCTATTGGATTGGTTTTGGTATGGCTTGCGATGGTTGGGAAATTAATTTGAGTGGGTGGTCTTGGTAGAGAACGAGATAAGGGAGGCTAGTTTTTTTTTAATACTTTACAGGATGAATTTTTAGGAGGTTTTTTTTTTCAAAAAAAATTTAGGGAGAAAAATGTTTTTTTTCTTTCTTGTATTATCATCATCATCTTTTTTTCTGAAATTTATCTTATTTTTTCATGAATCCTAACCTTTAGCAACCCAGGCAGTTTATGTGGATGACTAAATTCATTTTATTTTTCCATTGCATATCATTGAGGGAAAGTGTGAGCTGAAATTGAATGTGTTTGAATTTTATTTTATGTTGTGAAATTTCTCTTGCAATTGGAGATTTAAGGAACTAGAATTCTAGTAAAAAAATTAGACAATTGGAATAGGAGTTTTACATCAATTATAAGGCTTTTAAAAGCCCATAATAAGTCTATAAAAATCCTATAAGAAATGCATAAAAAGCTTAAAAATAAAATTGGTTTGTTTCAATTTTTTCCTTTAATTAACCGAACCAAACTTGATCGATTTGAACAAGTTTTGGTTCGGTTTTGGTTTATAATTTTTTTTAAATAAATTTCTTTTGGTTATTTTGTTAGAGGAAAACCAAACCAAACAAAAAATGCTCACCTTTTATTGTGTTATGTTATTGATGGTGTACCCATAATATTTTCGATTCTAACATCAGTGAATATTCAACTAAAAATACTTTTAATTTTGGCATTGGTAAGGTTTATATGAAGAAAAGGTCTGATATTCATCACTTTGATGGGATATCTTTTTTTTTTTTAATTGCCACTTTTACTTTTGATTTAGACATGCCCTCTAGTGTTTGAGTTTCTCGAGTTATTGTTTTAATAAAAAAAAAATTTAATCAAGCTCAAATAGGATCACAGGGGATATATTCATTTTAGAATGTGAAAGAGACAGCAAAAATAACTTATTCTTATTTCAAACGCAAGCAGTTAAAACCAATAAACTTTAGCCTCATTCAATATAATGGCTTGAATTTGCAAGGAACTACATTTTATGAATCCATGACCAACGAATCCACTACATGTTATTATACATACAACTAAAATATGGCTTAAAAGACATGGTATGAGTGTGACTATTTGTTTTTCAATTCATATATTCTAGTTTAGATTTTGGTCAACTCAATAAGAGAGTTATTTGATTCATTAATTCATTTATCATCCTATAAACATGATCTCAAAATATTGTTTTAAACAATCATCGAATCATTTTTGAAATCAAAAGCAAGTTTAATTTTTTGAAATTCTATTGGGGAAAAGATTTTTCATAATGAGATCATTCAAGGTTGTAAATGTGTGTTTATGGGTTCTTTGGTATTGACAAGTGTCCATAAGTAAATGAAGGAAATGAAGAATATGCAAAGAGAATTTCTTGGCCAGACCTTCATTTTATTGACATGATGAGAATTTATAAATCATACATAATATTTCTTTACAAAATCAGGGTTTATAGGCCTAATCAAATCCTTTCCATCCATTCTTATTGGTAATAATTCTCTTCCAAAAAATGTCTTCTTTACTACATACAAACCCTTATAATTTGGTGCCCATTTACTGTGGTTTTTGCTAGGCAGCGATAAAAGTTTTCTTAACACGAGGTCTCCTTCCTTAAACTTTCTTAGATGAATTTTATTATCTTTGCTTTAGCCATCGTTATTTGGTACAACTGATCATGCAAAATTATTGTCAATCTCTTCTCATTGATCATGTTTAGTTGCTCATATTGTATCCTAACCCATTAGCCTCTTCAAGCTTAAATTTTATAAGGACCCTTAAAGAGGGAATTTCTACTTTTAAAAGCATCATTGCCTCCTTTCCATAAACTAATGAATATTATGTAGCTATTCAATATGCATAGAGAGCATAAGGAAATCATTTATAATAGTCTTTATAGGTAACTACCATTTTCTGGACAATCTTATTTATGTTCTTATTAGTAACTTCTACAACATCATTCATCTTTAGTCTATGAAGAGAAATTAAAGTGTTTGATCCTCCACTTAGTACACAATTATATGATCATCTTTTCATTAAAGTTTTGGGCATTGTCGATTATTATATTCTCAAATGAACCATATCATCAAATTATGTCTTTCTTAATGAACTGTTTGTCCACCTTCTAAGTCACATGGGTATAGGAGCAGGCTTCTACCTATTTTATAAAGTAATCAATTACCACAAGGATAAATCGATGTTCACTACTAGTTTTCAAGTTAACTGACCCAATCACATATATTCCCTACTTTACAAATAGTAAGGGTGATAATATGTTGAATAAAGGTGTTAGAAGTGCATTGATCTTATCACTATACACTTGACATTTATGATATTTTCTAACAAAGTTTATGTAATCTTTCTCCATAATCATTTAAAAGTCCTCAACTCTTTACATTTGTATAGTCATCATGTGCTCATTTGCATTTGTAGCTTATATTCCTTCATGTACATCTTGCAAAGCTTTATTAGCTTGTGATTCATCCATATAGTACTCCATTTCCATGTACACCTTAGATGTTTCCGAGAGATGTTCATGATATTAGATGAACTTATTTATATATGTATATCAAGGGTTATCTATTTCTTTATGGTATGTCCTTGAATAAGATTGTATTTTTCCTCTCTCTCTCTCTGTGTATGTCTTTTTGCTTGTTTGTCCTAAATTTTAATAGTTGTTGGTATGTCCTTTTTTTTATCATGACTTGCTTGAATAGGCAAAACGTTGCCTCTTTGCTTGGGATTTTAAGAATTAATCGCATGAAAAGAAATATTTTAATAAAAAATAATTAAAACCTTGGAGGAAATAAAAGCTTATTAATTTAAAAATGAAGTGCTTATTTAAGTTCCTTTTATTTGTCCTTCATTTCTGAAGTTCAATTTTTGTGTTCTCTACCTGTAAGAACAAAGAGATTATTTGTTTTAAGAATATAAACCGAGAGCACATGCATCTCAATACATATGAGTTGTACTTTGATCCCATAATCAATTGTAGCATAGAAGCCAAAGTTGCCAAAACATCAATAAGTTGTTTCTTATCTCTCCCTGGATGTGTAAAATTTTTCTCATCCAAATCTTTAGCAAGTTAGGAGAGATATTTTTGGTATGATCTTAGCTTCTTATCCTTAACTTGTCATTCACCTTCTATTTTATAGATTATCAATATTGAGTCCCTTTACACTTCCAACTTTCTTATCTTCATCTCCAATGCAGCTTCTAATTCGTGAATACAAGTCTCATATTCATCAATATTGTTCGTGTAATCAAACTATAACTTGATTGAAAAAGGATATTGCTTTCTTCCAAGTCAATTATCATAGTACCAACCCTATTATCGAACATATTTATTGCACCATTAAAGTATATGCTCCTTCACTCAATTTCTTCTTCTTTTTTTTCCACTACCAATTTAATTCTCATCAAGGAAGTCGAAGTATAATGGTTTATAATCCTCAATGGCATTATCAATAATTTTCACTTCCTTTCATCGCCTCCTTTGCCATGTAGATGGTGTCATATTTAGCCAACAACACTTGTATTTTAGCTATTCCACTTGATAAATAAGGCTTCTTAAAGATATATTTTACGTGATCATTCTTTAAGATCAACTAAGTGGTGCAATATAACATGTATTGTAAAATTCTATTTGCACTCCATACCAAGTTACAACACAACTTCTCTATCATACTGTAGTGGGATTCATAATTAATGAATTTTTTACCAAGGTAGTAGATAACATGCTCCTTCCTTCCAGACTCTTTTTTGTCCATACATACCCTGATCTTATTGTCCTTTTTAGGTATCGCGACAATGTTGGACAACCACTGAGGGTATTTGATTGCTTCAAGGAATTTGGCAACTCATTATTTCTTCACTTCTTCTTTAACCTTGATCAATATATCAAGCATTGTCCTTCATAGCTTCTATTTGACAAGATTGCAACCTTCTATTAGAGGCAACCTATGTGCCATAATCTTAGTGTCCAAACCAAGCATTTCAGCGTATGATAAGGCAAAAACATCAGCATACTTTATAAAACAGCAGCCAAACCATTTCTCATACCAACGATAATCAACATCCTGATTTTCAGTTCTTTTTTATCTTGTTTAATGCATACATTTATATCAATTTTATCTCTTCTTTGACGGGATCCTAGGTATGCTCAGATTGTTTAACTAACTTGGTATAATCTTTAGTGTCTTCCTCCTCATATCCTTCCTCATCCATTGCAACTATACTTTTATCAAAGTTAGGTCAATTACTCTCAATGTAGTAGGTTTATGAATTTATTAAAGAGTCGTTTTTAGATTTCCTGAAAGCAAAAAGTGTTTTGGTTTGAGTGTATAATTTTTATCTGGGAAAATAAATAGGAAAAGGAAAAATTAAAAAACACAATTGAAAAGAAAATGCATGATCTAATTAAAATTTGAAAAAAGACTCCACAACAAAGCCTTATTGCCAATATTTTGAGCTATGATTACATTATTCAAAGAAAACAAAAGCATATAGATAAAGCATATTATGAAAATTACTTTTTGAAAACAATCAGGACTTCCTAGATGTCTTAATTGTTCAACTCTTCTCCGTTGGTCAGCTTTCTCATAAATTTAGACAAGACATCTTCTAGGGTGTTGATAGTCAGATGAAGCAAAATTTCATAAGATCTTTTTATAACCTCAAGATCTCCATCATGGTCTTATTTTTTAAAATCTTTCCAGATAGTTGATAATAACATCTTTAAGCTTCTTTCTCAGGCTCTCCAACTCATCGCCAACCCTTATCTAATAAACAGGCCATGGAAATGTTACATGAATAGATGGATCTCTATCTTATCTTAATTGGGCTCTCTTCCCTCAATCCGAGCCAATCTTCTTTTTTTTTTTTGATCTCGACTGCTCATTTATAATTCGTCTTTCTTGGCTTGAACCCTAAGTCAAACCTTTAATCAACACACTTCATTTTCATCATACTGATCCTTTTAAGTATTCTTGTGATTAGGTCATATTGGAACGATAGCCCGTGCTTCAAAAAACATGTAACGACAATTTTTATGGTCTCAGAGATCCTTGGCTTCCTTTATATTGTATTTTTAAGTACCTATTTGGCATTTACAACCTTAAATGCATGAAGATTTTCATCCTTACTTTTCTCAATTTGAATGTAAGGGATCACCACATTCCTCGTCATATACAGGGCCCCCTAGATTTTATGGTCACTAGATTTTCATTGATGATAAATTTGACTTGCTGATGTAAGAAAGATACAACAGCTTTGGTTACATGTATCCAAGGCCTACCTAACAGCATGTTGTATAAAGGATGGATATCCATCACTTGCAATGTCACTTGGAATAGATGTGGTCCAATGATCACTTTAACAATAATATTTTTAATAATTGGCTTGGATAACCCATTATATGCTTTAGCAGTCATGGTACTTAGCCTTATATGAGAGATGTTAATAGGCATTCTTATACCTCATTAAAAACTTTTTGGAGAGCATTCTTATGCAAGTCTAAACTCATAATTAATCATGATAGATAAATCCCGACTGATATCTTTTTCAACTGACCCACCATTATATTTTCTATGCTTTATTAGTTTCATAAACTCATTAGCATACTCTTCACTAACTAGCTTGTTAACCTCAATTATCTTAGTCAATTCTACTATATATTTTCCTTTGCCTTTACTATGATTTTCTAGTTCTTCAAGAATAAAACATCTCCTACTTCGAGTTAACCCTCCTATTTAAACATGGAAGATAGAAGTATAACTCTTGATATGAAAATAATACACATACTCATATGTTTGATCAAGTTTATATCATTATAAGAATGGTGGTTGCAAAGGTATTAAAGGAACATGTATATCGTGGTAGATACTAAATAACTATTGGTACATTTTACTAAGGGGTATAGGTAGTGGTATAAGTTTTTATTGGCTTCCTTAAAAAATTTTATGCGGGTGAGAGGTAGTCTGTCTAATTATTTAGTGAGTTGGTTTAAATGTTGGTTTGGCTTATAGAGAAAAGGTGAGGTAAAATTCATATTGGATATGGCATGGGCAGGAGCAAATGTTTTAAAGTAGTAGTTGTCTTGGTAATTTTTCTTCCTTTCCTTGCATCCACTTTCGACATTGTGGACTTCAATTTCTTTTTTTCTTATTAGAGTCAACAATCTTACCCACTAGGATAGTCTGTTTAAATTTTTTAGCTATAACAACTAGGTTAGTGAAATGTTGTACAAAGCTTCTAACCAAGTATTTGAAGTATGAGGCCTTAAAGGTGTTGGAAAATAAATTGACCATCTCATTTTTCAATAAAGGATTAACCTATGCAGTTGTTTCATGCCACCTTTAAGCGTATTTCCTTATGGACTTTTGTTGCCCTTCTTCATAGCTTGTAAGCTTAACCTATTAGAGGTCATATCCATATTGAATTTATATTGCCTAATAAAAGCATCAACCAAATCCTTTCAACCTTTTACTCTGGTATTGTCCAATCATATATACCAAGTGAGGACAAGATCACTTAGACTATCTTGAAAAAAATAAATCAACAACTTTTCATCTTGAACCACCTCAACCATTTTATTGCAACATGCTTTGATATGGGTTATCAGGCATCGAGTTCTAGTATATTTGATAAATTCTGGCACTTTTAAAAAAATTTGGAATGATAACATTAAGAACTAAATACATCTCAACAGCCTTTAAATGATTATACAAGTTAGTTCCTTTAATTTCCCTCATCCTTTCCTCCTAGACAACTAAATTTTCCAAGTTATTTTATCTTATTGCATTGTCCTTTTAAGACTCCTCCATTTTCAAGTCTATAGCAGAAGGCATCCTTATAGGACACACTAGTAAAGTAGATGGAAAACAGACAACATGTTGAGATTCAGGTGATGCCCCTTTTATCCTCAGATTCTATGGATTGAAAGAAGTTATAGGCATCAATGCAAATTGAGTTATGACTGTTGGATAAATGGATGTTTTTTTTTTGAATTTAGACCTCAAGGCCTGTTTAAGTATACTGGTAAACTTTGTGACATATTTTTTAAGATTCTTTAACTTCTTTTTATGTTGGGCCTCTAATAGGACTTTTTCTTTCTTCTCTATTTGTCTTCTTCTCAGTCGAGTGTTATAGGTGCAACTTAATAGAGGGACCTATATTTCACCTAAATATGTAGAATATGGCAATTTATAAGAATATTTATGTGAAATGCATGACTATAGATGTATGAAAAAGGTATATTGGATATGGATTCGCCCTTCATGGGTGTGATTGTTATTCTTTGGATATGCAATTGAGCAAGAACTTGATACCTTTATTATGTTGCTAAAAGGAGATCTAACCAGCTTTTTTTCATCTGGGTTTTTAGCCATACATTTTATCTTTTAAGAAAAAAAACTTATCCATACATATGTTCAAACCAAATATAGGTCTCATTTTTTTTTATTAATCATCAAAATTTCTTTCATTACAATGGAAATTCCTCTAACTAGTCATTAGCTGAGTAAAGGCACTACTTTTGTTAGCTATACCTTTTTAAAAAAATCATCAATATCATTTATGCTTCTTTGATATTTTATGATGTCTTCTCTGACTTAAAGAACCTTTACTCGTAGCCTATAAGCCTCAATAACAACTCTATTAATGTGCTCTTGGAATTCCCTTATCCTCTTAAAAAAAAAATTATTTCTAGATTAAGTATTATTAGTAGTTTCTAATGATTGATTGTGGTTTTCTAGCTTTCTTTTCCTCTCCAACAATTGTTTAGTCTTCATCATTTCTTTTATCAACTTAGCTCTCCATGCCTACACTTTGATCTTATTGCCACTACATTTGACTTTCAAATCTTCATGACTCCTAGCTATCTTCTTAACTCTAGCTAATTCAACCTTGGCATTTGCTAGTTAAGCTTTAAGCTCATCCAAATCATTTAACTAAATTTTCAGGGTTGTCATAGTCTTAACAGCTAATTCTTCCTAACACTCAACTTTTTCTTTATAATTTACCATGTCCTGATCAGCTGCTTTTTATGCCTCCAGCTCATCCATTGCCTTCATCTAGTCTTGAGCCACAAAGTTTTTTTTTCCTTAGTTATCTTTCTTGTGGCCCTTTCTTCAGCTAACTAATGCTAAAAGACAATCTCAACTTTTCATTTGTTTTAATCTTAATCTATAACAACTTTACATATTCTTTCAATTCTCCCTCACCATCCATATTCTTCCTCTGATTGTCCCTAGTTTTAGAAGTTCTTGTCATATTGATTACTTTTTCATTACCCCATATGATATATTTTTCACTAATTATGGGATTTATTACTTCAACTTTCTTTTTTCTCAGCACCAAGGATTTCCAATCTTGTCTCATGTTCTCTAGCACCTCCATAACAGCCTCTTTGTAAACTCCTGAAAACTTAGCCAAACCAATTGTTCTAAGAATGCTTTGTATGCCCCCAAGCTATCTTGCAACCAAAATATAGCAAATATATCCAGTCATTTTGATTAACACTCAGGGTTTCTTCCTACATCCCATTAAGCATATCATATCTCTCATCCACAAGGATCTTCAATTAAACTTGTTTTATGGAAGTTCTTGCAATTTCATCCTCCAGTCATCCTTAGAAAAGTTGACTTTTGGTCAAACCACAAAAAATTTCTAAATATAGGAGTCACAGCCTCTATATGACTCACCATTTAGATAAATAGATTTGGGGCACAACATCTCATAGAGCCCTTCCTAGTTTTTCTATAATGGTTGATATATGGGATTGTCTCATCCAAGATTGCAGCATAGGGGTTAATCTTGGTATTCTTATACTCAACAAACAAATTGATTTCTTCCAAATTGATAATTCCAACAGTAAAGGGATATAATTCTATATAAATATCCTTAAAATCAATATTCTACACTTCTCCATTCTAGCATTTGGATCAAACTTTTTTGCAATTAGCAACTCCTCTAGTTGTTTCCATCTTAAGCCTCCATAGTTTTTTCTCTCTATATTTGTTCATCTGATTGATTCCTAATAGCTTAGCAAGTTCTTCTAGGATATTCTTGGTTCTTTGGTGAAAGTATACCTTGTGAACATCTTCAGAGAAATATATCAAGATATCATACTCCTCAATAGTATATACCATATCTACATCTCCGAATGTAAACCATCGATAACGAGGTCCTAAAAGTGTATTAAGGCTTTTATGGCCAATGATAGCATTGGCACCTTCAAAAGGTGTAAAATCCTCTCATTCATCTTGGTAAATTATGTCTAATCTTCTAGGCATTTGATGAGCTGGACCATTTTGCTGACATCATTTACCACACATATTGTATCCTTAAGTTATGGTATCTCGCTAACATCCCAACTAGGGTAATCTCCCTCCATCAACTGCAGTGATTCGGACTCATGCTCATACTCAATAGTAATGATCTCACAATCAGGGCCATTATGTCACCTATAAGCCTTGAAATTAAAATGCTACATGTTAAACTTGCCTTGGCGAAATTTACAAAGGGCACAACCTAAAGGTAGACTCTAGACATTAGGTGTATCAAGGTAGGTTATTACATGGTCTTAAAAGATCTTTCATATGCTTAATAATCATCCTTGAAAGGTTGATATGAGGCTTACAAAAAGGGTAAAGATAGAGGCTCTGAATAATATCATATTGGCATGTCACTGCCAAGTAAATAATTAAACAAGAGTTGGATAGTTCTAATAGTCTTACCCAGACTAAAGTTATTGGGGGTACCGTCACTCCTCTACCTAACCTAAAGTTGATATTGTGTGCATTCAAAGTATAGTGCACGGTGTGTGAATGCACAAGTTTATATCCAATATATGCATGATAAAGATGTCAAAAAAGATAAACAAACAAACACAACATAATAAACATCGTAGAAATTAACAAACAAAAGGCGAAGCTTAGTCTAATATTTTCCCCAATAGAGTTGCCATTTTGTTGCTACCTAACATCGCAGCGACCTTTAAAAAAAACAGATATTTGGCATCTTGTTCTTAGAGGGGAAAAGTCTTGTTTAAAAAATCATCACCTAATACTATGATCACTAAGAACTATAACTAGTCAACAAATATTATATGGTACGGGATTGATTACGTAAAAAAAAAGATATTATCATCCATATAACGTCTTAACTGAGATAGGTTGCATTGTTGGTTTTTTCTTAAATTGTGAAGGGTAGGTTGTGTTATGTTATTGATAGTCTGCCCATAATATTCATGACTCTTGCGTCAATGAATATGCAACTAAAATCACGTTCAATCCTAGTGTTTGTAAGTATTACATAAAAAAAAAAGTATGATATTCTTGACTTTAGCATCACGGAAAATTGAGCTAAAAATACTCTCAATTATAGTATTAGTGAATACTAATATTCCTAACTCTGATATCAATAGATATTGGACAAATAATATTTCTAATTTTGATATTGGTGAATATTGCTCAAATTTAATATATTTTACTATAGCGTCAATGAATATATTTTATTTTTTATGTTTCAAGCACTGGCTTATTGTGAGTCTATTAACCTTAAAAATTAGAATTAAAGGTCAAAATATTTTTTATTTGATTAATGAAAGGGAACAAGGTTACGTTATTATTTATTTAAAAACTTAGATATGTCAGTTGAATAGACCTTTTAATTTAAAAAAAAATTAATGAACTTAATAAACTTATTATAAAGCTAAGAAATAGGTGTGAAATGATGAAATGGGTGTGAAATGATGAGCATTTGATTGACTTTTCTTTCTTGTAAAAAAGCTAAAAAGACAAATGTTTTTTTTTTACAATGATGAGGCATGCAAAAACAAAAATGTAACTATTGGTATTTTTCAACATTTAACAGACTTGGTCATGCCATTTTTTATAAACTAAGTTCTGTAAAATCTCATTTTATTTTTTTTATTATTATTATTAAAAGGGCAAGCTTGAAGTGTGATAAGATACAATACAATTAAAAATACACACATGGGGATAACACATGGCCCAAACAAAGTACAAAATCAGACCTTAAAAACGATCCCATTTGCACATATAAGGCCTCTTGGCATGCCTGAAAAGCCTGGCCCATTTCCATCTTAAAGGTAAACCTAAAATGCCCATATTGTACCAAGCAGTATGCACATCCCCAAAAAGAAATATGAATTATCATACAAAATCAAGGCAGGCACAGTACACGCGTATTCATGAACAATCCTGTGTAACGCTTCGTCTTCATTCTTTTAGCCTAGTTATCATTTGTGATATTATTATTATTATTATTATTATTATTATTATTATTATTATTATTATTATGAGAAATACTACTTTTTTGCTAGTGTGTTTTTTTCCCCTTACTTCTCTTTCTCTTCCAAGTCTCTCCCTTTCATATTATTATTTCAGTAAATTTCACTTGTAGTTCTATATCATAGATTATAAACAAATTTATGATTTATTGAAGATGTGATTTATAAATAAATTTATGTTTGGTGTATGGAGAACTATAAACCCTAAGGTTTAGATTTAGGATGTGTCCATTAAAAATGATTGAGGTCTAGATTTGTTCTTTGAGTATAATATGTATACACACACGTTTATGCATGTTCTTTGAGTATAATATATACACACACACACGTTTATGCATGGAAAAATGACTTGAAGATGTTCATGTACTTTAACCTATCTTTTATAAGACATGGATTAAAATATTATATATTTTTCAAGCAGTTTGGTTTTGTAGCTATATCTATATAGTATTAAACTTTTTCAGCTTTCATTGAGGAAAAAAACAAAAAAAAAAAATATATATATATATATATATATATATATATAAAACACAATTTAGATATTGACTTGGCCCAAGTTCTGGATCGCTCGCAAGTTATTTGTGTTGATTTGAATTAACCCAAACTTTTATTTTTTTAAAAAAAAAAATTCACTAACCTGACTGCAACCAAATCTTAAGTCAATACATGACCAAGTTAATCTTATCAGATCCAAATGAGTGGGTTGTATCTTATAACACTGAAAAAAAATTATTTTGATTAAATGAAAAGGTAACAAAACAATACCCAATGATGTTGCCAGTTGAGAACGCAATGCTTCCCTATCTTATGCAATTTCTCTCGATTTTATTTTCTATATATTTTCTCTTTCAAGTTTATTTGCTTAATTTGAATTTCTTTCTCATTCACAATTACTAGGTTTTTTTTTTTTAATGAAATCTCAAGACGATGGCTACTTCACTAATCTCATGTATGACAGGTCCGACCTGAATACACAACTATCACAAGAAAATTATGATCTACTCATTCAATACTCCAATCAAGCCATTATGTTATCTCAAAAACCATGTGAAAATCCACCTAAAACTAAGAAGATAAAGCAATCTAGCAACTTTAGGAAGGAAGAGGATATTTGTCTTGTAGAAATATGGATCAATACTAGCATGGATGCTTTATGAGAAAATGAACAAAAAAGAGAAGCAAGTTAAAAAAAACAATGGTAGCACAAGTTTTCATGTTAGATTGATTATGAAATGTAAAAAGATGAACTTTAAAAAAAAAAAATTCAAGGAAAAGAGAAACATGAAAAGACAAAAATAAAATAAAACATGATTGTTATTATGCAAAAAGAATTTTTATTCAAACAACAAGAAGAAAAAAAGAGAATAATATTAATAGATACGATAAGCATACCTCAATATTTAATTAAATATTATGAAATGCATAAAATAAAAATATTAGCTAAATAACATAATAGTGGTTTTAAGTAGTATATATTATTTAAATTATTTAAATTTTCATTATTTCTTTAAGTACACGCATTTGTATTATTATTATTATTATTTATTTCTACTATAATAAAAGAATTTATTTTAAAGTGTTATTAAATAATTAAAAGTGAACATAATTTGAAGCAATCAACAACATAAAAAATTATATAATTACATATAAAAAATAATAAAACATTCATGACTTTTTATTTTAAAAAGCACGAATATAATCATATATTTCAAAAAAAACTAGTTAAAATAAATTTTTAGCTATGTTCAAATATATTTATTTTTGTAGTAGGTTTTTTTTATTTTTTTCAGGGCAGAAAGGAACTCAACATAATTACTTCACATTTTAGTTTTGTAAAAACAAAAATAACATACCTTTCATTCATAAAAATTTATTTTTCATATGTGAATTTTTTTTATTTATTTTATAAATAAAAATTCATCAAACATAAATTTAACCAAATATATATTTTAAAATCTTTTTTTTTTTCAGGCTATAACCTCAAAAACTGAAACAACTATCACTACATCAACAAAATAGTTTCATATTTTTTAAGCTTATGTTGTTTCCCAAGCAAAAACCAAATAACTTTTGATTCATACACTGTACGCTGAACACATAATTGCATTTTAGTTCAATAGAACTAAAATAACATGCTTCTTATTTTTAAAACTATTATTACAACGCAAAATATTAAAAGCATTTTTAAAAATTTTAAAAAAAAAATAAATTTTTTTTAAAATTAATATATTTTTCATGTTTTCATATCAATTTGATATCATTTTGATGTGCTGATGTGAAAAATAATTTTTAAAAAATAAAAAAATATTATTTTAATATATTTTAAAATAAAAAACACTTTAAAAAACAATCACTACAACCCATATAGTATAGTAGTTGCACTCTATAACTTTCTTAAGCATAAACGTACAACACAATAAACAAGGAAACTAGTTTGCCAAAATGATTGAGGAATTGAGCACCATATACAAACCAATCTTCTCTTCCCACCCCATTATATAAAGAATATCAACTGTCTTACAACCAGCAGCGAGCTACCCCTTGGATGCCTAAGCAGTAAACCCAAAATCTCCAAAACCATCGCGCACCAATGTTTCGTGGTGTTTATGGACTATACTCGTTACAAAATGGGATAAAAGAAAAAAATCAGAAAGAGGAAATAGAAAGAATGTTGGCTACCTTTTTTATCAAAAATTATCATTACAGCGTTGACCTCCCCAAAATGATTCCCATCCCTGTGACATCATGGACTCTATGCATGGGGCAC
>Ga0325414_1002292_pt1 | contig 19250 bp, 17 predicted proteins | sample PopdelMetagenome_8_FD_206183 | JGI IMG/M metagenome (GOLD analysis project Ga0325414, IMG submission 206183) | Populus deltoides microbial communities from Bellville, Georgia, United States - Leaf-PdKOR-R3 | ecosystem: Host-associated > Plants > Phyllosphere > Phylloplane/Leaf | place: USA... | reverse complement strand
GTCCATCGAAAAAGGGGCCCGCATTCTATTTTAGTCTCATGAAAGATCGATGGTTTCGAGATATAAATAATATATTTTTTATTTTATTTTTATAGTCAATATTTTGGATTTAACGATGTTTGATTAGAAGGCCTGCAGAGTCGTTAGTGAATGAAGTCCTGCGTGATGATTACGTCTCACCGACAGTATTAATAATCTCCATGCTCCCAGCAGTTATTCAAAGGACACCTTGCACATCGATTCATCTCAATCTCAAGGCTCAAGCTTCCAGTTTTGGCTTGGAACGCGCTTTTTCTTCGGCTCCATGTTGCCCTCCATTAATGTGCATGCACGTGGTCCTCAAAGTCAATAATAATTAAAAAAAAAACAAATACATAGATTTGGCCTAGTTTTTGTGAATCTAAGGAGAAAATGTGTAATTATACTATGCAATTCAAACAAAAATACTAAAGCATCTTCATCCAACAATGTTAGCTTCTTTTTTTTTTTTTTATTATTGTAGATATATTTTTGTTATTATACTGTATATAAAAAGATAGAATTGATGAAAATACCGTAATAATTAATAAGCCATGTGAAAAGATCAAAATACTTATAAATTAAAGATAATTAATTTTTTTTTCAAGGCTATAAATATCATTTTACTAGTCCTTTAGCATTTGTTTTTCATATATATTGATTTCATAGTAATTAGTAAATTAAAACTTTTATTTTTTATTTTTTTCTATTTTGAACTCCTGGATCATCACTTAATACATCAGATGTTACTTGATAAACAGCTATACCGTTTCTCAAACTAGCCTAGCTGTTTCTCAAAGGCTAGTCAATTTCTTGAAAATCTTTAGGAACTCTTGGGGTTCTTTAAATTGGTCTGACCGATTTTAAAAAAGGTCTGATTGATTCTCAAAATAGTTTAACCGATTCTGCCAACCAGCATAAAACTATGTCTAACGGCTAATTTCTTTTCTAAGCCTATAAATAACCCTTCACTTGACCAAAACAAAGGCGAAACTCCTAAGGCAAAAATTGAAATATATTTTCTTTTAAAAACAACTTATAACACTCATGTTTCACTTGTAATCATCCAAACACAAAGTTAAGTGTGAATTGACAAAATCCTCCAAAAAAACTTAATTGTTATTCCAAACAACTCTACTAAAAGAATATATTGTGGAAAATTTAAGTAACACTTTAAACACTTGAAAAAGTTTTCTAGAAACTAAATAGTGAATGATTTAATACTTGTTCTTCTACAAGTATTAGTGAAAGGTTTTCTAATCATTAACCCACAAAAGATTCAAAATAATGGTTTAATCCTAAGCTCGTAAAAGAATTGGGTTTAATCTTGCACCCGTAAAAGAATCATGTAACGATTTGGTCTCACCCATTAAGAAGATTAGTGTGTGATAATGAAACTCTTGAACGAAAATTCAAGGAAAGGAGTAAGTGGTTTGTCGAACCTCTATCAATCTTGGTATACTCTTTCTAAACTCTAACTCTTTAATTATCCTATTTATTTTGTTATTTGCTTCTACATTTACTTGAGTGTTTAAAATTGGATGTTATTATGTAAAAAAATTTTAATTTTTAGTTTTACCTTGCATACTTAATTCACCATCCTCTTATATGTATTGTTGTCTTAATCCTAGAACAACACACATAACATAGATAATGGTTTGGTGAATCATTGTGGTCTACTATGATGGCAATTGTTGAGAAATATAATCCTTGGAACTAAGAAACTAAGCCCTGTGTTTTTTTTTTTGGTGACCAACCATAATTTTAAATGTGATTAGTCACATAAACATTCATGTGTAGTGTTTGTAATTGTGATAACAGTTGTTTTTCAAATTATGTTTTTCTTGGAAATACATCAAAATATTTTTTTTTATATTTCTTAAAATTTATTTTTGGCATTAACACATCAAAATATTCAAAAATTATAAAAAAATAATTTAAATAAAAAAATTAAAAATTTCTCAAAAGTTCCTTTTGAATGCAAAAACAGAGGCACTCACATACCACAATTTAAAACGCAATTGGTGACGAGACCGTTTGAAATTGTGTTCCAAATAGCATTTCTAAAAAAAATAAATTTTTTCTTTTGCTTAAAATTAAATTTTTTTTATGTTTTTTGATCATTTTGATGTGTTGATATCAAAAATATTTTTTTAAAAAATTATATTATTTTGATGTATTTCTAATTAAAAATCACTTTGAAAAACAATTGTTACTACACTCATAAACACCCTAACATAAATAAACGTCAACTTGTAATTTTTAATTAAAAGAAATGCTGAATTTGTGTGGAAGCTAGCTACAAGTACTTAAGGATAAATTGGACAATTAACACCTAGAAAAATAATTAAATGCCGGAATAGCACAGGATAAAAAAGTTTTGGTGAAATAGTAGATATCAAAGTTCAAAAAACACGACATTTCAATAATGTTGCGATACAGAAATGCGATTTGATACATGTCATATTTCAGAATCGCGACAACTGATATCATGTTTTGTAATCGGGATATTAATGAAATGTCGTGTTTCTGAACGGCGACATTCTCAAAAAGATCGTTTTGAGAAAAGGCTGAACATTTGATAAAACAGTTAGACTGTAGCAAAAACAGTCAGACCGTTTTTGCTACTATATGGTTTTAGGTCATTTTCGTGTTTTAAGCCTGAAAAAGTTTCTAAAATCATAGTTTTTGTTAATCTAAAATTTTATTTACTTTATAATTTTAGAGAGTTAAAATATTTATAATTTTATCAAAATTTGGACAGAATTTTCTCTATATAGAAACTATTTCTAAAATTTTATCTTGCTTAAAAAAACAGCAAAAAATCACAATTACTGCAATCAACAAATTATAATTAAACTCAACATATTCTCATATTCCATAATCACAAGTAACCCCAGGAATGCAAAAAAAAAAACATATATACATGTAAAATGAATATAAAATAATTCAATAATTCAATATTCAAGTAATCTCGAAATATATAAACATAATTCATCTATCTATCTACGTCTATATCATTTACTGGATGATCTGGTCTTATTAATAGCATTGCCGAATTCATTTAGTTAATGCCACGCTTCAAAAGCGCGACATGTAGTTGTCACGTTTTAGAAACGCGATATTTAGTGGATGTCGCGCTTCAGAAACACGATAAGGTCAAATTATATCATTTTGCCAAATCTTTTTCAAACAATGTCATTCCCCCAAATTTTTAGGTTTACTATGCTAATTTAAAAAAAAAAAAAAACAATGCTTCACATGGTATAATTATTTTGCATAGTAATAGGTGATATTAATTAGTTCGGAACCTATTGCTCGTACCAAAATGCTAGAGTTTAAGGACCGATTTTGATGAAGAAAAGCAACATTTCTATTATATTGGGGTTTTTTTTGAAAAATAAGATAATTTGTTAAAACTTTTGGTAGAATGACATAATTTCATAAAGCATTTGGAAAATAACACAATTTGAACACAATCATGTTTTTCAATATTGCTTTTATACAAAACTGCTACTGGAAATAGCGGTTGAACACAACTGTGTTTTCTAATATCAATTATGTACCCAACTGTTATTGAGAATAACGGTATTTATAGTGATGTTTCTTCTTCTTCTTCTTCAAAATAATTAACATTATCAAAAGTGAACTCAAAATTCTATGAAGATTCAATAGCTAAAAATTAAGATTCAAGATCCAATGGCTAAAAAGATAAGTTGATATGATAGGATAGAGAAATTAAGGAAGAAAAAAAAGAAAAAAAAAGGATCATCAGGGACACACTGATGATCTATTTTTGACATACTCAGTACTGTTAGAAAGATCTCAAAAAGACATTTTTAATTACATCTTGGAAGACCATTAAATGAGGTCATAATTAACCCTAAATTAACCTCGAACAAAACCTTAAGAGATTAGGACCACAATTTGATGGTCTTTCAATATGTGATTAAAATTATCTTGTCGAGATCTTTCTAACGACACTGAGTATGTTGAAAATAAAGGTCCGATATATTCATAAAAATTTGAATTGAGTTGTTAATTAATTTTATTCAGAACTTACTTTTTAAAAAAAACTGCTATTTTTAATGGTGGCTGGGTTTAAACTATGCTATTTCTTAATCTATTCAAACTATGCTATATTTTTTAAAACATCATACCTCACAATACCCAACACACTTACTGTTTTTTTTTTTTAAGATCAAAATCATATTATATTATTTGTTTTTATTCTTACCTTTCACTCTCCAATATTACCAAACCACATGTCAAAGTTTCTTTCCTTTTTTTCACAAAACCCTAGAGAGTTTTGAATTGTCATCGAGATGTATTCTCCACTCCCAAATTCTCAAACTAATGAGATAGAAGTGTCCAACACCACAAGCAGCACGACAGACCCTTCTCATACACAGCAGCAGCTTGCACCAAACCCTTATTGCACATCGATCGTGCCCTTTCTTTTCTGTTTGGCCCAAGGTTTAGTCAATAACAGCGACAATTCCCTAGCACAAAATGTTCATCAATGATAATGCTATCCCATCATTTTTATTTATTTATTTAATTTCGATTATGGACCAAAAGCCTTCTCCGAATTCTTTATGGAAATGTTTTATTCAGTGACTGAGTCCTTGTAGGCCCACTTTTGTTTGCTATTATACAGTGATTTTTCTAAAGAAAAGTTATTTTCCTTGAAGCACAAGGAATTGAACACGTGCTCTCAAAAGGAGCTAGGTCACTTGTGTGTTGCTCTAATTGGTTTCCAAGGAGGATAGTCTAGGACCAATTACTTGCTCAATACACTCTTCAGCACTATTTTAGTGGATGTTTACTAGCTAGTGTTAGCCCCTTGGATTTGATTTCAGGATCTAATCATGTTTTTAATTTTTTTTTAAATAATTAGATTTAAATTAATTTTTTTTATGGATTTATATCGTTTTAATATACTGATATTAAAAATAAATTTTAAAAAATAAAAGACATATTAATTTAATATATTTTTAAAAAAAATGTATTTTAAAAAGTAATTTCTACAAAACTTCTCAGCACGTTTTTAGTCAAGAAAGAGCTCACCCTTGACCTAAATACCACTCATAACTCTATTAAGTGTCCCATAACTCCATTATTAAGGATAATAAGTGAGGTTTGACCGAGATAAAGAACTTGTACTAGTGGTAGAAAGCAAAGCTCCTTTTAGTGCACACACCACAACAAAAACAAATATTTTGGTTTCTAAAATCTTCCGATCTCCCTTTTTGATCCCCTTTTAAACACTCTACTTATCCACGAGATGTTTTTAATCTTGGACTTTTTCACGTTCCGCCATTGAGAAAAGGAGTGAGTGGGGCTTAATCTCAACCCAATAAAGCCAATATACTCATTTCAATGGCTGGGAAAATAGAATTTATCATGTTGGAGACCCCCTTTTGAGCCAATAATTAATGGGAGGAATACGTTAATTAACATATACATAATGGAGAGAACATTCAAATCAACTCTCGATGCTCTTAGCGCATACGTCCCTTTCGAGCCTTGGGGTGTTATTAATTAAATCCAATTCGTAATCTTTTTGTTTCTCCTGTTTGTGAATATAGTTACGGTTGCTTGCTTTTTAAAATATTTTTTATTTAAAAATATATTAAAATAATATTTTTTTTTATTTTTTTAAAATTATTTTTGATATTAGCAGATCAAAATGATCTGAAAATACCAAAAAAATATTAATTTGAAAAAAAATAAAAAAATTTAATTTTTTTTAAAAATATTTTTATAATACAGAAAAAAAACAGTACAGCTCATCAAAATGATAGATGCTCTTATTTAACTTAATTATTATTATCAAGAGGAGAGAATCTCTAATTTCAAGTTAAATATTCTGCATGCCCTTCCTAATCTTCTAGACGTGGTGGTCGGCAAGATTCTCAGTCCTTCCAGGCATGGTTGAGTAGATAATTTAATTTAATTTAATTTCTTCGTTTTTTTTTTTTTTTTTGTTCTTGAAGTCTGAATCTGTTCTTGTAATTAAAGCAAGAAAAATAAATAATTTTTGAATTCATCACTCCTTGATTGGCCGACAAGAGTGAAGTATAGGGATCATTCGGCGATCATAATTTACAAGTCGTGCAATCATCCTATCGGACACAGAAAACAAATTATTTTAATTGATCCTGAATGGGCATTAAGAACATATATTAATTTATTTATTTATTTATTTTTGGATACTTTAATACGTATGTGATATTCCCTCCATGATAACAATCAAAGGGCCGTTCGAGTCTCTTCAGCTCCAACCGTCAAAACCGAAAAAACAAAACGGACAATCCACGTGGGAAACGCATAACAAAACGACATGCCTACGTAGGAGCGCACAAAGTCTTCGGATTGCCAGTCGATGTCAGGATTTTTGCTGAGGTGTTATGGAGTAGGGCCCCACATATTTAAGCATCGCCTTGTCAAATTAGAGTACGTGTCTCCTGTGGACAACGTGGCATAATGAATCCTGGGACTTTTAACGGAGGCCCCACGCCTACTTTTCTCGGATTGCATCATAAAAACAAAGAAATAAAGATTATTTATTACCCATCAAGGTCAGTTCTTGTCTTTTCCTTGTGTCAGAAAAAAAAAACAGAGAGAGAAGATTGTGACAGGACAGAAATAATTTTTGTTCCTACTTTGTTATTTAAAAGAGATAGCAATCAATCCAAATTGTTGATTTATCTATTTTTTAATTTGTCAACTTGTTATATGCTTTTAGTAATAGGTTTTTTCATTAAAAATGTTTTTTTTTTATATATTTTTTTAAATAAAAGGATATCTAAGTTAATTCATAGCTATACTATCATTTATAATGCACGTGAACTTTTTATTTTTTTTATAAAAATATGGATGGATCTAAAAATATAAATTAAAAAAAGATAAAAACAAAATTCTTATCTAGTTAGTCAATTAAAAACTCAATCTGCTTATTTGGATGAACTCTAAAAATTAATAATACATGGCTTGAATTTTTTTAAGGTATTGTTTATTTTTGTATTTTAAAAATATTTTTTAAAAAATTTAAAATATTTTAATTTTCCTTTATTTTAAATTAATGTTTTTTAATATTTTCAAATCATTTTAATGTGCTGATATCAAAAATAATTTTTAAAAAATAAAAATATATTATTTTGATACATTTCTAAGTAAAAAATATTTTAAAAAACAATTACAACCACATTCCTAAATTTTTTATCCTTTTAAAAAAAAATATAGCTACGTCTACCAACCTACGACCTTGATCTACGTAGAACTCTAAAATATATAATAAATAATTGTTACAAATTGTTGATTATTATAAACAAATATAATTGTGTACATGTTCCCTTAAAGTGTGAATGGTCAAATTAAATCCAGTCTGGATCCATTCACCAAGCCATCACGCGGCCGCATTCAAGGCCAACGAGATGGAGCACCCACAGCTGAATTTGTCAGGAAGGATCAAAGAAAATTATAAAATAAGAAAGGAACCAGAAAAATAAAAATCACAAGTCAAAGCACACCTTACACCAAAAGAATTCCGATCATGCTAGCTCATTGACAATATATATAGAAATGTTTTTGCGGCATGATAATCTTGCCCACAACAGTGCATTCACACCGTTTCTTCTCTAGCTTTTACCACCCCATGGTGGATTCGCGGTGGCTTAATGGAGTTCCACAGCTAGTTCAGGTCTAGCAAAAAACGAGGTACAACATTCTATTACCTAGCTCTGCAGTTTTTTCATGCCAAGAGAGCAGTGATTTATTTACTTGACACCTTTTCTTTTCTTTTACCTTGATATACACCGGTAAAGTTAACTGTGAAATTTATACATGACCAATGGTTTTTTCCTTCCCTGGAAATGAGAGAATTCAATTACAGCAACAGTATTGTCTCGGCAATACAAGAATTATGTCTGCCAGCCCTTTCTTGGAAATAATAATAATAAAAAAATTCTTGATTTAGAGAGAGAGAGCAGGTAAAGTTGAAATCAGTGAAAAGTCATGTCAAGATATATATATAATCATACAAAATCATGAATAGAACATTAGCAGTGATCTCACATGGTTACAAAAGATGACATAATTAATTTGACTCACCCCATGATAGCTACCTACTACATGTATGGAATTTGACTCTTCCATATTTTGTTACCGATACTCTTATCTTCTTTTTTTATCTTTTTTTTAATCTCTTGTGATGGCAAAAGGTCCAAGAATCTATTATAGTACTGGTAATGAAGACATAATTGCATCTTCTTTGTCTCTTCTCTTGCTGCTGCTCACAGAAATTAGTCTTGTCGATGCTTTTTCACATGTGAATCTCACCTTTAAAACCATTTCAGACACCAATTAGCTAAACCTTCAAGTCCTTGTCTCCCTTCTGTGTGCTCTCACCTCTTTGTTTTACGGCCTCCATTATATTCAGTAAGAGTACTGTGCTTTTTGCTATCATGTTTTTATGTATTTGTTTTTCTTGTTTTAAGGTATGGAATGGATGTAACAGTTTGTATTTTCTGTAGTTTTTGGGGGGAAGAGACTTTGAGGATTGTGATTGGAACAGAGAAAAAATGTTGCGGAGATATCTTTTGGCAGTTGTAGTGTTGATTAATGTTCTTGAACTTGCTAGAGCTAGTCTGTGCACTGATGGGGGAAAGCCACATCGGATTCTTTTGGATACAGATGTTGATACTGATGATTTCTTCGCTCTTTTGTACCTCTTGAAGCTTAACAGATCAGAATTTGAATTGGAGGTGAGTCCTTTTGCTTTTCTTGTATCTGTTGTACATTCATTTTCCGGCTTTTGGATCTGTTGCATAAAAGTTAAGCTGCATATGATCAATGGAAAAGTTGTTGGCGCAGGGTTGAGTTTTGCCTTGATTCTGTAATCATTAAATAGTTTTCTTTTCTCTTTGATCACATCAGAATTATTAGATAGTTGGATCAGAGAATTCTTTTCATTCTCTGAAATGGCCAGGTAGTCGAAGCACCTTTTAATCCTAAATAGAGCTCATCTGGATGCTTAAAATATGACTTTAGATCCTAGTTTCCTGGAATTACAACAGAATTATTATATCTCTTTTAGTTACAATGCAGTTTCTGATATCTTCGACAAGGCCTGCATTTTTCCTTTCCAAGATTTTTTGCCTGCTCCAAGATATATATAGGTTCATGAACACTTGATAACATTGGCAGTTATTGCCTTAGTCCAGGCAGTCACTATCAACACAAATGCATGGACTGATGCAGGGCATGCCGTGAACCAAATCTATGACATTCTTTACATGATGGGTCGTGACGATTTATCTGTTGGAATGGGAGGTGAGGGTGGAATAAAAGAAGATGGTCACATACTTCCGGATGTTGGTGGTTATCTTCCTATAGTTGAACAGGTGCGTTCAACTACCCTCTTCTGCATTTAAAGATGGTATCCTTTTCTTTTGATCAAGTTGTACTTTTATGACGATTTGATTTGCTAATACATGCTTAGGGAAGTCAACTTAAAGAAAATTTCTTTGAGATATTCACTAATCTCTCGTTTTCTATGATTATGTTAATCGACATGGTACTGATATCTAAGACTCCATATTAGGGAAATGCAACTGCAGGAGGTTGTAGATACAGACAAGCTATTCCTGTTGGTCTAGGAGGACGGCTAGATATTGATTCTAACTATGGCATAAGGAAAGCATTCCTGCCTCAGGTACAAATTTGGTTGAGTTGCTTGTAGTTTTCAACTGCAATTTAAGCAGACTATTCTCTTTCGCGTGCGCACGCACTCACACGCTGCATGCCAGTGTATTTTGTTTGGATTGATTATTCAGAACAATATGTTAAATCACTATCTAGCAGGTATGTGGTTTCTCCTTTTGTCAACAAGAATTTCCTGTGGAACTGAATCCACGAGCTTAGCATTTGTTGTATTTACAGTTGAATTTGAAGATCTGCTCTTTAACGTTCCTCCCAATAACATTATATTCATATATGTCACATACATTTGTTCATGAACCAGGGCAGCAGGAAGTATTCTCCTCTTCAACAGCCTACTGCCCAGCAAGTGCTGATTGAGAAAGTATCTGCAGGTCCTATTACCATTTTCATAATAGGAGCTCATACAAATATTGGGATTTTTCTTATGAAGTATCCACATCTCAAGAAGAATATCCAGCATATATATGTGATGGGCGGTGGTGTGAGGTCAAAAAATCCAACTGGTTGTTGCCCCAATAATGCAAGTTCATCATGCCAACCAAGACAGTGTGGTAACCCTGGTAATCTGTTCACTGACTACACTAGCAACCCTTATGGTGAATTCAATATCTTTGGTGATCCTTTTGCTGCATACCAGGTAAACCAAGAATAGACTTTGGATACTTCTAGATACAAAGAATGGCTGCATTCTACGATGACACATTTGCTTTTAATTCAGGTGTTTCATTCTGGAATTCCAGTCACCCTTGTGCCCCTTGATGCAACAAATACCATTCCAATAAATGAGAATTTCTTTGAGGCATTTGAGCAAAACCAGCACACATACGAGGCACAATACTGCTTTCAGTCTTTGAAAATGGCTCGTGACACTTGGTTTGACGACCAATTCTATACTGTAATGCTTGTTTCAAGAACTTTTACCAATTGAAACCTTATATTAAATGTCATATATATCTTTTGTGCGGCAAGGGAGAACTAAAACTTTTATGATCATAAATCTTAATGCATCTTTTGCAGAGCTATTTCATGTGGGACTCCTTCACGTCAGGTGTAGCAGTTTCTATCATGCGTACTTTGCAGAACCAAAATGGAGAAAATGAATTTGCAGAAATGGAGTATATGAACATAACTGTGGTGACTTCAAATGAACCTTATGGGATAAATGACGGCTCGAATCCATTCTTTAATGACCGTAAGGTTCCAAAGTTTAATCTAGTGAAAGGAGGTGTGCACAGTGGTCATGTTCAGACTGGTCTTCGAGATCCATTTTGCATTGTGCAAAATGGGAAAGGGAGATGCAAGGTAAATCACTTTCTTTAGTGGAAACACACCAGCCAAATTGTGTTCTTAAAAGACCATCTATTTTTTTTTTCATCTCACCCAACAAAGATGTTGCTTGTTTTCTTCAATCCAATGGCTTTGGCACTAGGAAAATCAATTTCAGTCGCTTGTTTTAGCTAATTATATTCAAATCTTTACATGTAGGACGGCTACACGGAGGAGGTAACCAGTTCAGATGCAGTGCGTGTTCTTGTTGCTACAAGAGCAAAGCCTAATCCGGACAGCAATAGCATCCTTGACAGAGCATACTTCAAGAGCTTTTTGGATGTAAGTTCATTCAAGCATTGTTTCTCTATATAATCATCAATGTTTATACGTGTTTCTGATGTATCACTTTAGATATCTTCCAATGATATACTAACAAACGTTTTCGTGTGTACAGGTTCTTAATCATCCTCATCAGACTGGAAGGTTCAATTTTACTACACAATTTCCTCATTACAAGGAAGTTTTCTACAAACCAGACTTCGGAACCAAAAGACTAGGGAAACCTGTTGTCTTCGATATGGATATGAGCGCAGGGGATTTTCTGGCTTTATTCTATCTCCTTAAAGTGCCAGTAGAAATAATCAACCTCAAGGCAAGTGCTTTCAATTTTCCAGATTCTTTACAGCAGGCATATGCTATTAGTCCTGTAAAAGCCAAGTTCGAAAGACTACAACTCTAGTTACCATTTTTATTTCAGGCGATAATTGTAACTCCAGTAGGCTGGGCAAATGCTGCAACAATCGATATTGTCTACGATTTATTGCACATGATGGGTCGCGATGACATTCCAGTTGGTCTAGGAGAGGTATTTGCAATGAATCAGTCTGATCCAATTTTCTCTGCGGTTGGAGACTGCAAGTACCTTAAGGCCATCCCTCACGGGAGTGGTGGACTTTTAGACTCGGACACTCTCTATGGGCTTGCTCGTGATTTACCGCGAAGCCCTAGAAGGTATAATTTCCCTCCATAGATGTTGATGCCCTTTCTTTCCTCTTATTTGAACCGTGATCTTGCTTTATTCGGGACTCAAATATCGAAGGCTTATTTTTCTTCTCAAGGTATACTGCAGAAAACTCTGTAAAATATGGAGCTCCTCGCGACACAGATCACCCTGAGCTCAGGCAGCCTCTAGCACTGGAAATCTGGGATTCCATTGTAAGAAAATTGGATCCAGGATCCAAGATTACCATATTGACCAATGGCCCCTTGACTAGTTTAGCCAAGATAATACAGAATGAGAATAATACAAGCTCTGTGATTCAGGTAAGTGGGCTTTATCTGCTATTGTCAAGAAACTTGCAACTAATGTTGTGCCACGCAGTGTTGGTACACATGCTCATGATGTTTCAAATGTCATTGCAGGATGTTTATGTTGTTGGAGGACATATCAGCCATAGTGATGCAGACAAAGGAAATGTTTTGACTATTGATAGTAATGAGTATACAGAACTAAATATGTTTCTTGATCCCTTGGCTGCTAAGACAGTTTTCGAGTCATCACTTGACATTACGCTCATTCCACTCGGCGTCCAACGTAGAGTCAGTTCCTTTCCTAAGATCCTAAGAAGTTTACGCAGCAAGACGAAAAGAACACCTGAGGAATTGTTTGTGCAGCGTTTGCTATCAAGGCTTTACCGCCTGAAAGAAACTCATCACAGATATCATCACATGGTAAGGATTCTTATCTTAGCCTGAAGGAAAGCACCATTATATTGGTTATAGATAGTAAATGGATCATTTCATAGACTTTCTGAATATTGAAGGGCTTAAATTTGTTTGCTAAAAGACAATAGTTGTGTCCGGGGAGCATGCTTGATCCTTCTCTAAAGGAGAGAGTCTTTTAGCTGCTATCTTCTGAATGAGCTTGCTCTGCAGGATACATTCTTGGGCGAAATCCTTGGTGCAGTGGTCTTAGCTGGGGATCATTCCAAGCTTGAGCCAATCTGGCTAGCCAAACCTATCATGATCCTTGCTGAAGGTGATGAATCGAAAGATGGACAAGTTGTGATTGATGAAAAACAAGGAAAATTTGTCAAGATATTGGAGAACGTAGATCCTGAGGCACATTATGATCTTTTCGCGAAGCAACTCACCGTTAAGAAGCAATCTGCTGTCGTTGGAAGCTTTGGTGAACAGAGAAGAATTTGGGGTGTGCCACCAAATTGAATCAGAGGGGTATCCTTACTGATACATTGGTCTGAACATTATACCCCCTGACAGCAGTAAATGATTTTTTATTTTTAATACTGTTATTAGTGGAGGATTTCACTGGATCAATCATATTTCCTGCAAGAATAATTCTTTCTGTTTTTGTACTTAGCACATTGAAAGAGAAACAAAAAAAAGGTAGCTTATATAGTAAAAAATTGAAGGTATACATTGAAAAATCGGGTGCTTTCTTTTGTCGGAGCAAAAAAGTATTTTAAACCTGTGAATTCGCATTTGGAAACTACGTGTTTTAAATTTCAAAATAGAAGGTTGCCATGTCTTAAATATCTTGAAATTAATTAACCTCAATTATTTTATTTTAAGTTTATTTAAATCTTAATTAAATTACTTAGTAGTTAAATTTATTAAAAAAACTATGTAATGTTTTGATTATTGTTTATGTTTGTGTTTTTTTTAAAGAAATAATTCATTTAGTTTCTTAAAGAAAATATTTACATTTAAACAAAAATTTATTTTTTTAAGTTATGCTCTTAATAATAATTTTAGTTTAAATGATTTTACTAAAACATAATATAATAGTTTATTATCAAACATGATGTATTTAACTAATAAATTGTTGGTCTAACGGTTAAGACATTGTTATATTTCTGCAAAATTAAGAATATAAGTTTAATTTCTAGAAAGCGTATTTTTTAGAAAGAACAGTCACAAATCTCATATAAGACTAATCTTACCTTTTAAAAAAATATAAAGATACAATACCATGATTTATTTAATCTCAAAGCAGCGTAACATAACATAACAATAGCTAAAAAGACTATTTTTTTCTTCCCCCTTCTCTACTCAGATTTTACCTGCTTGCTATTTCATATTTATGATATTTGTGTACGTATCCAGTGCTTGGAATTTGGAAAATATCTTTAGTGACGGAGCTAGATTCTTTTTCTTTCTTTTTTTTCGAAATGGGGCAAATCTATTCTAAGGTAAAAACTATATATATATATATATATATATATATATATATATATATCTTTGAATTATTTCTTGGGGTTTGACCACACTACCAAACACAAATGTATCCTTCAGATTATTTTTAAAATAAATTTAGTATCGGTTGACTAACGCAAGGCAATCCAAGATATCTCTTACCATAAATCAAGGAGGGAGGAAAAATAGCACTAAAAATGGCGGAGAAAAAAATTAATGCACGCATCTTTGAAAAAGGAAGGTGCATGCATGGCAGGAAGATGTTTAATTCCACAAATTCTTTAGAACAAAATCGGATATTCTGTAGCCATCATAATTAATGAAAAATCTATCAAAACGCCTATATATAGCGATCTAGTCTCCCTAGTCTCTTGTTTGTTTTTCAAAGAATGGAACTTGATCGGTAAAATATATCGTGAATCGGAGGAGAGAAAATGTTCCAGCAGAAGAATCTCTGGGTGCTCTTAGCATTGATCAATACTATAGGACTTGTTGGATTTAATCATCTGTGCCATGCAGAGGGAAAGGCACACCGTATTCTCTTGGACATAGATGTCGATACTGATGATGTCTTCGCTCTTTTCTACCTCTTGAAGCTCAACAGATCACGATTTGGATTGGAGGTCAGTCTGTCAATTGATCAAGTATGTGTTTAACAAATTACATCAATCGAGTCTGCTTTGATCATCAGTCTGCTCTATGCTTGCTCCAGGCAGTCACTGTGAACACGAACTCATGGACAGATGCAGGGCATGGTGTGAGCCAAATCTATGACATTCTTTACATGATGGGCCGTGACGATGTGTCTGTTGGGATGGGAGGTGAGGGTGGAATAGCAGAAGATGGCCACATATTCCCAGATGTTGGTGGTTTTCTTCCTATAGTTGAACAGGTCGGTCTTCAACTGTGCCCCCCTCATGATCTTCTGCTAGATTTCACTGCAATTTTTACTATTCTTTCGTTGTCTGTGAATTTATGGACTCAATGATACCTGAGGCTGTATGATATTAATCAGGGGAAGTCAACAGCAGGAGGCTGTAGATACAGACAAGCTATTCCTGTTGGTCCTAGAGGACGGCTGGATCTTGATTCTAACTACGGCTTACGGAGAGCATTTCTGCCACAGGTACAGAATTAGTCAGAGCCCATTTGAAATTGCGGCGCGCTGCGGCATGAAAATCATCTATCGTAATCTTAAACAAACATTAGCCGAGTTTGCTTCTGGTATAGACATGGGGTTTTGTTTTCCTATATACGTTACTGATGGAAATAATTGAATGAAATAAATAAACAAATCATTTTTAGCTGCCTTCTGAAAATCATAATCAATATTTAGTAAATGACTTTAATGATATTGATTTTTATGATATTATTAAATTTAATTTCTTAATTCATATATGACTTGTTTATTTATGGAACTAATCAAATAAACTTCAATCAATAAAGCGAAAAAAGTTAATTATTTTATTTATGAATATAATTGAAATGTTTCTTAAATAAAATAATTAGTTTTTAAAATGAACAAAAGAATTAGTTCTTTTTTTATATATATAAATTTTGTTGATAAATCAACCAGGGCAGCAGGAAATATTCTCCTCTTGAACAGCCAACCGCCCAACAAGTGCTGACAGAAAAGATATCTGCAGGTCCTATTACTGTTTTAATTACAGGAGCTCATACAAATATTGGCGTTTTTCTTATGAACAATCCACATCTGAAGAACAATATTGAGCATATATACGCGATGGGTGGGGCCGTGAGGTCAGACGGCAATCTGTTTGCAGACCTCTATAGTAATCCTTATGCTGAATTTAATATATTTGCAGATCCTTTTGCTGCATACCAGGTATTTAATTAATTAATTAAGAAGCAAAAACAAATATATATATTAGCTAGGTAATAAATAAGAATTGTTGCCTGTGATTATTAATGGAGAGTACGCAAATTTTCTTCCAGGTTTTACATTCTGGAATTCCTCTCACCCTCGTGCCCCTCGATGCAACCAATACCATTCCTACAAATGAGAATTTCTTCAAGGCATTTGAGCAGAACCAGCACACCTACGAGGCGCAATACTGCTTCCAGTCCTTGAAAATGACTCGTGACACTCGGACTGACGACCACTTTTACACTGTAATCCTTCCGTATCTTCCTTTTCGTTTTGTTCTTCTTCTTCAAGATTCCTCAGCAGCAAGTGACAGTTTCCTTTATACGATTGTCAATGGGATGTGTGTTTCAGTGACTGACAAGATTTTTTGCAGAGCCATTATATGTGGGACACCTTCGCAGCTGGTGTAGCAGTTTCTACCATGCGTAACTCGCAAAACCGAGATGGAGAAAATGAATTTGCTGAAATGGAGTACATGAACATAACAGTAGTGACTTCAAATGAACCTCTTGGGATAAGTGATAGCTCGAATCCATTCTATTACCGCCGTGAAGTCCCAAGGTTTAATCTAACGAAAGGCGGAGTGCACAGTGGTCATGTGCAGACAAGCCTTCGAGATCCTCTTTGCCTCGGGGAGAATGGGAAAGGGCGGTGTGAGGTAATCTTTCTAGGACCCCTGCATGCCATCTTCTGTACTTCACAGAGAAAGATGTATCATTTCTTTAAGGATTTACCTTGTAATTTCCTTTCCGAAAATGTTAACTGGCCTTCTGATGCAACATAATGGTCGATATAGGATGGCCATACAAAGGAGGCAAGTGGTGCAGAGGCAGTGCGTGTTCTTGTTGCTACGAGAGCGAAGCCTAATCCTGACAGGAATAGCACACTTGACAGAGCATTCTACAAGAGCTTCTTGGATGTGAGTTCACCAAGGCATTAATCTTTTTCTTCTGAATCTAAAGTTCTTTTTGCTTATTCCTTAACTCTAGACCAACAAAATCTAATGCAATGGTAATACAGGTCCTGAATGACCCTCAACAATCTGGGAGGTTTAATTTTACCACTCAATTTCCTCATTACAAGGAAGTTCTTTACAGGCCAGACTTTGGAACCAAAGGACTGGGGAAGCCTGTTGTCTTTGATATGGATATGAGTGTTGGAGATTTCCTGGCTTTATTCTATCTCCTTAAAGTGCCTATAGAAGAGATCAACGTCAAGGTAAGTGACTTCAATTTCCCAACAAGCATATACAATTAGCACTGCTTGTCAAAACCAGCTCGGGATCTAACCCGATAGAGGACTAAGATCATTGAGTTATTAGGTCAACCTGGTTCAATCATTTCTTATCAAAAAGACATTGTTTTGTTCTTTTAAAAAAAATCCTTAGCCAATTTAAACAAGTCAATGTTGAAACCAATTCAAATTGAAATCAATTAAGACCAGATTTTAGGTTGTAGGTTTGTCGAGTTATTCCATAAAGTTGTATTGAGTTATCCCATAGAGTTAGAGTTGTGTTGGGTTTAATAATTATACTTGCGACCACCAACACATTGGTTCCAGTTGTACAAAACACAACTATGGTGCCTTTTTCTGTTCTCTTTCCCTCCTGTCGAAAGCAGTGGGTCTAATGTCATATCCTCTTTGGTCATTTCATCCAGGGAATCATTGTAAGTCCAACAGGATGGGCAAATGCTGCAACGATAGACATTGTTTATGATTTTTTGCATATGATGGGCCGTGATGATATTCCAGTTGGTCTAGGAGATGTATTTGCAATGAACCAGTCTGATCCTGTTTTCTCTGCGGTTGGAGACTGCAAGTACCTTAAGGCCATTCCTCACGGGAGTGGTGGACTCTTAGACTCGGACACTCTCTATGGGCTTGCTCGTGATTTACCGCGAAGCCCTAGAAGGTATAATTTCCCTCCATAGATGTTTATGCCTTTTCTTTCCTCTTATTTGAACCGTGATCTTGCTTTATTCGGGACTCAAATATCGAGGGCTTATTTTTCTTCTCAAGGTACACTGCAGAAAACTCTGTAAAATATGGAGCTCCTCGTGACACAGATCACCATGAACTTAGACAGCCTCTGGCACTGGAAATCTGGGAGTCCATTGTAAGAACATTGGATCCAGGATCTAAGATTACCATATTGACCAATGGCCCCTTGACCAGTTTAGCCAACATAATACAGAATGAGAATAATATAAGCTCTGTGATTCGGGTCAGTGGACTTATCCACCATTGTCATGTAAAATAACCTGCAACTAATGTTGTGGCTACACAGTGGTGGTACACATTCTTATGATGTTTCAAATGTCATTGCAGGAGGTCTATGTTGTCGGAGGACATATCAGCCAAAGTAAAACAGATAAAGGAAATGTTCCGAACATCGATCTTAATGACTATACAGAACTGAATATGTTTCTTGACCCCTTGGCTGCTAAGACAGTCTTTGAGTCTTCACTTGACATCACGCTAATTCCACTCGGCGTCCAACGCAGAGTCAGTTCCTTTCCAGAGATCCTAGAAAGGCTACGCAAGATTAACACAACACCCGAGGCATTGTTTGCGCAGCGTTTGCTATCAAGGCTTTACCACTTGAAAGAAACTCATCATAGATATCAACAAATGGTAAGGGTTCTAATCTTAGCGTGTATCAGTACTTCTGAACATCATAATCCTAGAAGAAAAGCATTGCTATCATTTTGGTTCCTGTTTTTTACTGTCTGATCAGAATCAGCATTTTACACAACGTGTAATTGAAATTGTTTCGTAGACTTTCTGCATTTTCGAGAGCTTAAGATTTACAAGTGAATGTTGTTGAATACATGGAGTATCTTTGATCGTTCTCTGATGGAGATTCTTTAGCTGCTATTGCTAAATGATATTACACTGCAGGATACCTTCTTAGGGGAAATCCTTGGTGCGGTAGTGTTAGCTGGTAATTTTTCGAAGCTGGACCCAACATTCCGAGTCAAACCCATCAAGGTCCTTGCTGAAGGTGTTGAATCAGAGGATGGACGAATGGTAATTGATGAAAAACAAGGAAGATTGGTTAAAATAGTGGAGAAAGTAGACCTTGGAGCATATTACGATCTTTTCACAGAGCAGCTGGGCAGCAAGGAACAAT
>Ga0325414_1002291_pt1 | contig 19253 bp, 8 predicted proteins | sample PopdelMetagenome_8_FD_206183 | JGI IMG/M metagenome (GOLD analysis project Ga0325414, IMG submission 206183) | Populus deltoides microbial communities from Bellville, Georgia, United States - Leaf-PdKOR-R3 | ecosystem: Host-associated > Plants > Phyllosphere > Phylloplane/Leaf | place: USA... | reverse complement strand
GTATGTATATCAGTATATGTATATGTTTTTCTTTTCAATCATCAATTCTTTTTCACCGGCAGAATAGCACAACACATGGTCTCCATGCTCAGCTGTCTGTACTCTGTGGAAGCCATGTATCGATTTTTGCCAATTCCTTTCCAAGACAAGGGAATGCGTTGGGCTGGTGCAGCACCCAAAACTCAACTCCTAGTAGTTGCAAGTGTTACCAGTTTCTTTTCCTTCGTTTCAATAAAACAATGCTACAAATTAATTCAAAGGGACCCTGACAATTATAGTACTGGCCCTCTCTTTACTCCCATGTCTCTTACTCCACGTTGGTCTTCATCTGCTAGCAGTTTTTTTCCTTTCAGAAAACTAGATGTATTACTGTAACAGACGGTTGGATATTGATTAATGTATATAGTCGCTTTTTAGGGACTTTTGACGATACACACACACATTAGGGCCAGTGCTTTGCACAAATAAAAATGCACAGCCTCAAACTGGCTATGAACAACTTTAATGTCTATTGATAGAGATGAAGGTAGAAGAGAGTACTGAGAATGAATTAGAGCAGTCGGAGATGAAGGTAGAAGAGAGTACTGAGAATGAATTAGAGCAGTCGGAGATGAAGGTAGAAGAGAGTACTGAGAATGAATTAAAGCAGTCGGAGTCCAGTACAGTGATGAGAGAAAAGAAAGAAATATATCTGGTATGGGAAGATGTGACGGCAGTGGTGGCTAAGAACTTAGGAAAGGGTGCAACTAGGAAGTTGCTAAATCGGCAAAGTGGTTATGCTTTACCTGATCGGATCATGGCTATTATGGGTCCTTCTGGCTCAGGAAAATCCACCTTGCTTGATGCATTAGCTGGTACCTCTCCAGTCTCCCCCTCCTCCCTCCTTGCATGCTTCTCATTAACTTTCAATATTTGCTTTGTAAAATCCTCCTTAAGTTTATATATAATAGAAAGATTAATTAATGATCTATAGCATGTTTTCAAATAATTTTCAAATTATGTATCTTTTCGCAAATTATGCATGCATGCTCAAATTATTGCTTCTCATTAACTTTTAATATTATGCTTCTCACTAAATAACAAATTAGCCTTTCATAATCAAGCAAAAAAGTAAAAAGGTAAAGAGAATGGAGATGCGGGGTATCGATCCCCGTACCTCTCGCATGCTAAGCGAGCGCTCTACCATCTGAGCTACATCCCCTTGCCGATACCTTTTACTGCTTCTGTTTACTTCTATTTTATCTTCTTACCCTGGTTTTCGATGGCTTGCACAGCAGAAGAGAAAAATAGGTCTAGGAGATAAAAGTTTTTTTTTTGTTTGACCCCTCTATTATAAATTTTTTGCCTAGCTATGTTGGCAGGGAGTAGGTTATAGCCACAGTTATTAAACCCGACCCGGCGAGTCGATCCAGGATCCGGTTGATTCGGTGACTGGACCGGTCCGGGTTTAACAAAAGACTGGCTGTGGCAACAGCCCGGCCAAACCTGGACGACCTGATGGGTCGACCCGGGACCCGGGTAAACCCAAACGAGACCTGGGTTTTTTTTTTTAAATGTGGGATTTGAAACATATTAGTATATATGCTCTATGTTCCCAAGAAAAAAGTCATGTTTTTTCAATGTGGATAAAAAACCTTTTGGTTTAAATACTTCAACTTAAAAGGGTAACATAGTATCTTTTCAATGTGGGGTTTGAAGCCCTTTCATATATATATTCCATGTTCCCATGAAAAAAGTTATGTTTTTTCAATGTGGGATTTGAAACCCATTAATATATATACTCTATGTTTCCAAGGAAAAAGTTATGTTTTTTCACTATGGGATAAAAAACTTTTTTAGTTTAAATACTTTAACTTAAAAGTTTAACATAATATCTTTTTAATATAGGATAAAAAAACTTTTTAAAATATTCTTTTAAACTTCATAATATGTATAATCTATATTTACATGGATTTTTCATATGAAATATTAAAACTTTATTTTTTTTTAATTTTTCCGGGTTGACCCGGGTTGACCCGAGTTGACCCGGGTTGACCCTTGAAACCCGGGACCCGGCCTCTTGGCCAGGTCAACCTCCAAACCGGGTTTAATAACTATGGTTATAGCAGCTTTAGCAAGTGTTTCTTTTCTTTTCTTTCTTTATTGCCCTCTCAAGCCAAGTGTATAAAACGAGTTCTAAATTAAGGACTAATATTTCAAATTTCAAAGAAAAAAAACTGCATGAAAAATAATATAACTATAAACTAATTGCAAATTATCCTAAGATTATATTAACTATATTTTTTTTATTGAGAAGTTTTAAATTTAATTATATGCATATTTTTCTTTTTTCTTTTTTGTTGTTGTTATTTTAATAGTTGAATGCCTGAGAGGAAATGACCTTTGATTTCCTTGATCCTCAACACAGGGAGGCTGTCTTCAAATTTAATAATGTCAGGCAATGTTTTGTTGAATGGGAAGCAGAGAAAGATCGGCAACGGAAGCATTGTAAGCATTATTATGTCAATCATCAATTATGGAAAAAAATTTATTTAAATAGAATGACATGCTGTATATAAGTGGCTGGAAAATATATAGAGTACAAAGAGGAAAATATACGAAGTAGGCAGTACAAGAAAAGAGAGGAATCCAATCTTCGACCCTTTTGAAACATGTCGCTAGATTGAAAATCTGAATTTTCTATATTTATGTTCTTTGTTGGCAAAATAAACAATCTTTACAGGGTTAAAAGCACTGTTTTCATTAGAGAATTAGGGGCAAGTTTTCATTAGAGAAGGGGCCAATTGGCAGCCTTGCTTTTTACATAGAAAATTCATAAAAGCCCTTGTTTGTTTTAGTACTTCAAATTTGTCATCTTTTTCAATACATTTCCCCCCATATTTCTTTAGTGTCACCAAAAAATTATGCTTTATATTTTTTCTTCGTTTACGATCGAACTAAACTTGCAGTCTTATACTACTCAAGAAGATTTCCTCTTCGGAACCCTTACTGTCAAGGAAACTCTCACTTACTCTGCTCATTTGAGGCTACCTAGTACAATGACCAAAGATGAAATCAATTCTGTAATAGAAAACACAATCATGAAGATGGGACTTCAGGATTGTGCTGACAATAAGGTTGGGAACTGGCATTTGAGAGGCTTAAGCGGTGGCGAAAAGAGGCGACTAAGCATTAGTCTTGAAATATTAACACAGCCTTATGTCTTGTTTCTTGATGAACCCACCAGTGGACTAGATAGTGCTTCAGCATTATTTGTCATTCATGCTCTAAAGAATATTGCTCTTGATGGAAGAATAGTTGTTTGCTCTATTCACCAACCAAGTGGTTATATCTTTGATTTGTTTGATGACTTGTGCCTCCTCTCAAGTGGAGAGACTATCTATTTTGGGGAAGCAAAGCTAGCTGTTAAGGTAAGTAGGATTTGATGATAGATAGAAATGGCAGAAACTGTTAAAATGAGTGATTGAGTGCTAATTTTATAATCTGGTCATCATGCAGTTCTTTGCTGAAGCAGGATTTCCTTGTCCGACAAGAAGAAATCCTTCAGATCACTTCCTTCGATGTATAAATTCAGACTTTGACAAGATGGCCTCAACTCTGCTGCGATCGCTGAGAGATTCTGTACGTAGTCATGCATGCTTACTTCTTCTGTAAACAACTTGTTCTGTTTCCTTTCCAGCCTATCTTGTTGTTAATTGATCCTTGTGTAATAATGCAGGCAGTCTCAGTGCCATCAAATTTTGAAACAAGTTTTACTACAGAAGACATCAAAGCAAAGCTTATTGAAAAATACAGGAGTTCTGAGTATTCCATAAACACAAGAAAAAAAATCCGACAAATTGCACTCATTAATGTAAGTAGTTTACACTCAAGATAACCTTACTTCATTCTTGATTATCTTATCTTACAATCTTTGCCTGCAATTAACTTCTTCAGCACGAGCTGTTACGAGTCTTGCGACTTGTCGCTAAATAAACCTTCAAAAGAACACCAGTACTCTTCCATAGAATCAAGAAGTGCAACCCCTTTGACTAATAAAAAATTAGCTGATTGTAGGAAGAGCTTATGAGTGCATTGATTGAGAGCAGAAACAATTGGTGGAAGCAGCTCTACACACTGACTATTCGTTCTTTCGTGAACATGATTAGAGACTTGGGGTATTTTTGGGTACGGACCTTATTCTATATTCTAATATCACTAGGTGCTGGAATTATGTACTTTGATGTTGGCTTGTCAAACTCAGCATTCGTCACAAGAGCAAAATGCTACACATACGTTTATGACTTCTTGATTTGCTTGTCTGTTGGAGGATTACCCTCTTTTTTAGAAGAATGGAAGGTATCCTACCATGAATTACTCAACGGGCACTATGGAGAGGCTGTGTTTATGCTTTCTAACTTCTTCGCATCATTCATTTTCTTAGTGATCATGTCTCTTTCTTCTGGTACAATAGTATTTTACATGGTGAAATTTCATCTGGGATTTTCCCACTATTGCTATCTCTGTATGAATTTCTTCTTCTGCTTTGCCATTATGGAAAGTGTGGCAATGATTGTTGCGCTGCTTGTCCCGAACTTTCTGATGGGTATAGGAGTTTCAGCTTTTGCAGTTGTAAGCAAAATACTTAGCCACCGTTTCTCAATTCTCATTATTTTTATGCTAGCTCTAAAAGAAGCTGATAGATTATATGATTTATCTGCCAACGTAGATGTTTTTGTCGATGGCATCTGGACTCTATAGGCCACTGCCTGATCTTCCCAAGTTCTTTTGGCGCTACCCAATGGCCTATATCAGTTTCACTTCATGGGCTGTTCAGGTAAAGTCTTTCCAGTTCAGTTTCCAAGTCTATCTAGCTATGAACTTCAACACTGCTCACATCGGTATTGCCTCACTTAAAAAGCAATTTTGCATGTCAATTCTTCCCTTTGCAACCTTCTAACCCATAGACTTGCATAGAAGTTTCAGATAATCTCGCACGTTCTGCTGTGTGCATTGATTTGTATTGCCAAACTATTGACATGTAATAAATTTATCATGCCAATTGGAAACAGGGTCAATTCAAAAATGACATGCTTGGGCTTGAGTTCGAACCTTTCGTTCAAGGAGAGCCTAAAATCCAAGGCAAGCAAATCCTTCATGATTTTTTTGGTGTTCGTGTGAACTATTCGAAGTGGTGGGATTTGGCTGCTCTCTTGCTGTTGTTACTTTGTCACAAACTATTATTTTTATCAATACTAAAATACAAACAGAGATTAGCGTTGCTGCTGCGAAGGTTTTGTGCGAAAAGAACTTTGAAAGCCCTTGCCTTGAGACCTTCGTTCAGGAAGGAGAAATATGGCTCCTCAAGGAGAAACCAACCTCTCCATCCATTATCTGCTCAAGAGGGTCTTGCATCTCCTTTGTCTTAGCTTGTATACATGCCTTCAAGATTCTATTTTAGTTGTGTTTACTAGTGGGACTTGCTGAAGCTAGTTCAACTGAATTATTAAGTAAAGTACTCAAACTTGAAGAGTTAACCGCGATTTTTAGTGTTCTAAACATATAATTTTCATAGTTGAATTTTCATCTTTAATCTTGTTCGGTTAGATTCATTAACTTCTTCAAATGGCATAAAGCTTATGTATTTTTTGTTTTACGTTAAGTTGTATCCTCGAGCTATCTTGTATCTTAACTGAGATTAAATCCCCTTTTCAAATGTTTTAATTATGCATCCTCCATCTTGGTTTAAATGTATTAAGAAAAATTTAATAATTTTTTTTAAATATTAGCTAGAATCCACGAAGTCAAAAAAGGAAGCATATCTTTTTACCTAGCAAGCTAAAAATATATGCATGGTTTTCCTAAGCCATAATTAAGGACTTAAATCGACAAATTGAAAATGCTCGAACCCTACTATTTAAGATAATTACTGGACGTGGCCTATGCTATGCCATGAGTTTGTATGTTTTTTCCTGTGAAAAATAATGTCTAAGTGTCGTGAGCGTGTTTTAAAAAATGATAATAATAATTACTTGTGCTATATTCATGATCGGGTTTAATAAATTAATTTTATTTTAATTAAACAATAAAAAAATTAATAACAATAATAAATTGTCAAAAAATATTCTCTTAAAAAAATCATGATTGTCTAGAAAAAAATAATTGAAAGTACAAAATTAAAAAAAAAATAGAACTGGTCCAAGTAAACCTGAGGTATCGTGATATTTATGTAACCTGCATAATAAGTAGGGTTAACTTGCAAAACCTGTGAGTTTTTTTTAATAAAAATCATGATTGTTTGCAAAAAAAAACCTTGAAAGTACAAAGAATTTGGATAAGGAGGGGGGGAGCCTGAGTCAATCTAGGGTAACATAATACACATATAACATGGGTAATATGAGGCAAGTCAACTCAGATTAACTTGAAAAACTCATAGCCTAGGTTATAAGTTCATGATAACCAAATAGAGCATAAATTCAAGAAAACCATAAAGCCAATTTCATTTTTTTTTTTTTAAAGAAAGAAATCTTGAACGATAAAATCGAAAAAGAAAATAAGTAAAAACAAAAATATTGAATCGCATTAGCTTTTCAGGTTTGTGACCTGGGTCATTAGACTGAAAGGAGTATACATTGAAAAATCACGAAGCTCAATCCTCAACAAATCAAACTTTGAAGGATAAATCAGGAAAAAATCAATCACACAAAAGGATTTAAAATAAAAAAAAATAACAATTAAAATAATCAAGGTGAAAATCAAAATCAAAATATAAATTAGAAGGGAGTTAAAAAAAATTTCTATTTGAGGGTTAAATTAAAAAGAAAAATAACATTAACAAAAGGAAAAAAATAAAAAGAATAAAGACCAGATCAGAAACAATAATTCATCATAAACTTAGATTAAAGAATGAAATTAGAAACCAATAAAAATTTTACAAATAAGCCAAAGAAAAAAAAAAGAAATCAAAAAAATAATGACCAAATTGAAAAAAATAATACATGATAAATTAGAACCAAGGGACTAAATTGAAAATAGTTAAACTTTTATAAAAGAGCCAAGAACAAAATAGAAATCGAAAGAATAAGGATTGAAGTTGAAATATTAACAACAAAAAGGACCAACCTATAATTTTCAGGGAAGGATAGAGAAGAAAAAAAAAAGGTCAACTGGCAACAAATCACTCTACCTCAACAGACACACACCTCACCAAAAAAAAAAATGATGATGCTTCCAACGACATAGAGGAAGGGCATTTCATACCACCAAGAGGAAATTCATTCCATTCAAAAGAAAGGGAGCAAGAAAGGCACGAGGCGTCGCATGCGCTACAAAAAAGATACGGGTACTAACCTTTCATTATTAACATTTAATAAAAATGGCCTTGATGAACCTATTATTAATTACAAAAGAACTGAAAGTGAAAAGATCAAAAAACCCCTAAATGCATGTATTAATTTTTTTTTATTCCGATGATATATTTGTCAATTTAGTATTTAGAAAAATAAAGATACAAAAATTACCCTCTTAGGATAATTATTTTTAAAAACTTTTTTTTTTGTGCTGACCCAACCAAAGTTCGATCATGTTTTATTGGGTTAACTAGGTTTTATTAGATTAATGTCTTATTTAATTTAACTAAAAACTTAGTCTAAGTTAGGTTCCAAATTCAGTTTTTCAAAGTTCTAGATTTTTGGTTAAGTTTATCAACTATGATTTTGGGTTAGAAACTTTACAAGACTAAAAAGTCATTAATGGATTGAAAATTAACTATAGTAAATGGAATGGGTCAAGAAATTTAAAAAAAAAACATTAAATGAAAACCAAGTACGTGAATATTCGCATAAGCAACAAGGAAAGGGATGGTGCAAGAAATAAAGGGAGGCAGGTCCAACCGAGGCCAAACTGCCCAACCGCACCTTCACCGGACCAACCGAGGTCAAGAGGGGAGGGGAAAGAGGAGGAAGATAGAAGAAGGAAAGGGGAAAAGGCCCGACCGAGGCTTAGAGAGGGGAGAGAAATGTCGGGGCCAACCGAACCCTCCTACAAGAAACCCTAACCAAGCCCTCCTCCAAGCAGACCCAACTGAGCCCTCTTCATTAAGCTCAACCGAGCTTTCTCTCTTCCTCACTATCACCAAGCCACAAAAAATCTCTCAACTTATTTTCTTTGCTGGTATCATCAAAACCATTCATTTAGATTTCTTTAAGCATGGTTCCATGTTATTATTTAAAGTTTAAGTTTGAAAAGGTAGCGAGAAAATAGTTTCTCAAAAATGCATTATTTTATGCGTGAAGACTTAATTAATTACAAGAGAAAATTAATTTTAATATATGAAGCTTCAATTCCATGGTAAAAGAAAGGATTTCTTAAATCATTTGTTTAAAATTTGAAGAATCTCATTTCTTTGTTCGGATGTTAGTTTTAAATTAATCTACTCGTATGGTAGTATATCATCATCTTAGTAGTAGTTTAGTGAGGAATTAAGGAAGATGTCAGGTATTACACGTATTTTTTATTATTATTTTTTTTTGTTTCTATCATTTCCCATCTCCTTCGATAACTTGTTGCGTGGGGATAACTTTTTTTTAAAAAAAAAAAATCTGTTGACAATATTTGGTATAACAAGTTTTTGACTTTATATAGTTATTTAAAATTAATTCATAGCCCAATATCTAATCTATTGTTTGAAATTGTTGGGATAGTCAACTTTTTTAGTCAATAATTTTTTTTTTTTTAATCAAGAAGTTCTAGAAATTGTTGGGATGGCCACCGCAGCTCCTGCCCCAAGGCCGATGGACTTTAAAATATTCTTGTAATTTTAGAGTATAGGCAGTGCGTACTCTCCGGATCTGATTAATATTGAAAGATGGATCATTTTGGAATAGCAACGGTAATTCTAACTAGAAAATAATTATGAGTAATTAATGTTTTCATCTCTAGTCATGTAAATAGGTATCTTGGATGGGGGAAAATAGATTTAGAAATTTCTTGGGTCTTTTGCTCTTTTTATTATCGGTTTTTCTGTAAATAGGTTTCTTATTACTCTCTTTTGAGTTTATTAGACCTTGTTTAGGAGTTACTAGTAATCCCGGTTTAGTTTATAGTTTTTTATGATAACTAGATTAATTATACCTTGTTCAAACTATTTACAGAGTAATGCAAAAGTTTATCCTAGTATCTACATGCTACGAGAGTTTGCTTACAAAAGGCTTTCAATTAATGTTATAAGCAAAATATTATTGTCACTTCTATGAAAAATAGGGATTTCAGCCAGAGTGTGGATGAAGTACCCGTTTGGCACTACGGCTACGGGTGAGGTTAATTGTATGCCACGACTATTAATATTTGGTTAAGTTAAAAAATGAAGTTTTTTTTTTTTTGTATGGAACCCACCATACTTGCAACGATGCCTCAGATTTAACAAAAACAAAAAATTAATGCTTCAATGCCTGCGTTCCGTCTCTATGTGCAGAGTAAATAATTCACTCTATAGCCGAACTGTATAAAGTGAGTTTTTAGTTCACTTTGCATTGTTACTTAAAAGTGAACAGTGCAAAGTGAATTAAAAACTCACTTTGCACAGTTTGGCTAAATCCATTGTAATGATCGGACCGGATCCAGCCTAAACCTAAATATATTGGACCGAGTCCAACCTAGTAAAAAAATTATTTTTTTATTTTTAATTGTGTTTTATTTAAAAAACTAGCATTTAATATAATTCAATGACACTGCATCAATTAGAAGGAGATCGTATGATGAGGTAGCATTTACAGAATTTGATCGTAATCTCAATTTTGTTGTTGATGATATTTTACCTGATTTTGTTGCACGCTCAAAAAACCATGGAAACTGTAGTCCTTATCAGATGAATTTATATAAAGTATTATTTATTTCATGATGTAATTGCAGTAGTTAAATCTACAATATTTAAATTAAAAACCTCCAATATTAATATTATATATATATTATATAACCTCAATTTTATAACCTCAATTTGAAAAGCATTCTTAACCAAACACATTAAACTACTTTTTGTTCAACTTCAATTTCAACCACAGTTTTAACCAAACGTATATAAATATCAAACCAACCTCAACCAAAAATGTTTTTTATAAAACAACCTTTTCCAAACCACAACTACAAAAGCTACCATAGTACCAAACACACTCGCTTCATTGTGTTCTAGCAACGTATATGGCTTCCTTAGTGGCGTTGGAAGCAGCACGTTCAAAAGAGGTGGCACGTGTAGGTGCGGGGGCGACGGCGAGGATCCGGCAACATTGTTTTTTCCTCCTTTTTTTTCTCTATCCTCTCATTAGGATTTGCGCTAGCTTACCCAAAATTAAAAAATGTCAAGTCATTTTGTTTCTATGTCAAATTTGGTCTTTATTCTTTTGATTGCTATTTTTGCTTTGGGTTCTTTTTTAATTTTTTTTTCAATTTCATTCTTCGATATTGAGTTGATTGAAAATTTAGCTCGGTGATTTTTCTTAATGGAATAATCTCGGTCTTATGACTCGGGTCACGAGTTTCAAATGTTAACTTGGGTTGACATCGGTTTGGTTTTAGATCCTTTTTCTACAGTAGTTTTTTTTTTTAATTTCATCTTTCAACACTAGGGTTTGACAGACTTACCCGACTTTGCTGGTTTTTTAATTTTTTTTAGGTTCTTTTGGTGATTGATTTTTTTTTCGATTTTGTCCTTCTACATTTGAATTGTTAGGAATTGAGCATCATTATTTTTTTTATTTACTTTCTATGAGGTTATCCCGACCTCACAATCCAGATCACAAGTTTGAAATGTTAACTCCTTTTGCTTTAGGTTGTTTTATAATTGAGTTTTGTAATTTTTTCTATCTTGACATTTGTTTTTTTAGGTCATTGTGATTTAGATTGGTCAATCCAAGTTATAATTTTTTTATTTTTTTAAAACATATTAACAACGCCTTAACATTATTTTTTAACATTAAAATTTTTTCACTATGAAATTATCATTATGGCATTGATAATATTGCCTATAATCACCACTTATTTTCAAATGTGGTGTGAGGAATGTTGGTGCAAGGTTAACTGTTATTGGCCGACTGGCTTGGAAGTGTTCAAGCCAAGGTCCAGCAGGTGAGAAGTGCAAGTTTTTGTAGTGAAAAGTTGCATGCTTCATTGTTGTATTAATTAATTCATGTTGTAAAGCTAACTGACATTAATTATTATCCTAGATACGAGAGATAAAACCTTTATTATTATTATTAAAAAAAAAGAACAGATTTTCTTTTTCAGAGGTTGAGCCATAATAATTAAAGAAAAAGAAATTATTGCCGTTGTAACATATATAAATCAATGAATTATGCATAAACTCCAACAGGCCAAAATCAACAATTCTATTCTATTTTTATTTTTTGAACCATAATCAATAATTCTCGTATATTCTATGATTAAAAAAAAGAAAAACAATTCTTCAGCGTATAAATTACTGATCATTAAGTAACAAATGTATCCAGAACCATAATATTTCTCTAAAAAGAAAAATAAAAACATCTAGAAATTAACACATGCCCCCTGTTTTCTTAAGGTACAGTAAATTAGAAAATTTGTAAAAATTGATCCCAAAGGGTCAACGCAAAACTCTTAGCAATCCATCTCGAACATGTCTGGACTCTAGAGCTATGGTGGAGCTAGAAATTTTAGTTGGGAAGATTCAAATTATTATTATTATTTATTTATTAAGATAAAAATTAAATTTATTAAAAGAGGGGGCTGAAAAAAAATTAAGAAAGCTCACACCACTCTAATCAGTTCCCTGAGGTGACCAAATGGGAAAGGAATAGCTGTGGTTGGTGAGGGTACCGCCGGGTGACAAAACTAGCACACAATTTTGAGTCGCCATTTTTTTTTTTTTTTTTGAAGCCTTGAAGGACAGAATTAAGAAATAAAATAAAATATATATTTATATATATATTTTTTTATCAAGTCAAGAAAGCTCAGCCCTCCCAATCAAAATAAGAACCTTCTTATATGTCCAAATGCCTTGAATTTCCACTTTTCTTTATCAATACGCTTTTTTTCACTCTCGCACCCTGGCGCGTTTATGCACGCGCCAATCTTGGGTAATGTAAGGGAATGGATTCCATATTCGAATCTCCTAGAAAAACTATTTTAATCATTCGATCTTTTAATTTTGAAGAAGTAATCTGTCATCAAAACTAAAGCTTGTCAGGAAAAAAAAACTATTTTTCGTTGACAAAGAATTCATAATAATTACCGAAACCTTCCTCGCTACAAATCAAAGTTAATTACAATTCGAGAGAAAAAAGAAGATTTAAAATGACCCTTAATCTGTTTTTTTTTTAAATAAAAAAAAACTCCTAGAAAGTAAACATGATTCAGCTATCATTATCCTTCCTCACGATTTTACAAATATTTTCTAAGAAAAAAAAGAAGAAGAAGGAAAATTAGCTCGTGAAATTTAACCTCATTAAATGGCAAACAAGCATATATCTTGAGGGCAGCGCTTGGGTGTAACATTGACATCTCCCATGCAGCAAATTTTAGATATGAAAGAGTAACCCAAAAAGTCAGAAAAAAGTCACTTCTTTCCCTAAAAAAATTCCACAAGGGGAACCATATAGATCATGCTTTATTGAATAGGATAACGAAACCCACAAATGACAGAAATCCAACTAGGAGAAGAATAAAGAATGTGGAAAGTCTCATCACACCTAAAGGAACTAAAATATTATTATTATATATCAAAAAAACTTATTAAAATTTTGAAAAAACAGATTGGTTTTGTTCAGTTTTAATTTTATAAACCATAAAAAACAAAACCGAATCGAACCCAAATAAAATAAATAAAAAAAAAGCCAAACTGAAAAAACCGAGTCAAACCAGTTTGAACCGGTTTTGGTTTGGTTATTTTTTTAATAAAAACCAAATCGAACCGAAAATGATTCCCCCTGGACACAACCCTCTTGCCCCTAATCCCAACCCTTCATTTGAATGCCCCACCCATCCAAGGGTTGTAATCAAGTATTCATACAAAATTCGTATGCCTAGATCAAAGAACTTTGATGTCTTATTTTACCAAGTTACTAAACAATCACAGCCTTCACAACCCATCTCACCGGCCCACAATTAATCAAAAACATTTAGCAAGATTCATTATTATTGGTTTATACAAATTAGAAACAATTAAATTGGTTATTTTTAAACATTCAATAATAACAATTAAATTGCACAAAATGACGCGCATAACATAGATAATTAAGAAATAGTTTTTTCACCATCTCAAGTGTGAACAAGATTTAGTTTTTCTGATATATATATATATATATATATATATATATATATATATATATATGTATATATATGTATATGTATATGCCGCGTTAATAGAAATTTTTTTTTGCTGTTGTCTTTCATTGACCAGTCAAACGATTACTGTAACCACTAAGAAATCAGTGATATGATCCTAAGGTCCACAAGATGGATTCCTTAACAGTGAAATTTGGACCAACGTGCATGATATAATGAACTGATCACACATCATGAAACTAAAAGTCACCCTATAAAAGTATAAAACCATGTTATAATGGTTTATTCCTCCTATATATAACAAGAGTTTAGCCTTTGAAAATACGTTTCAACCATTTCTTTCTTCTTGAAAAGAGAGAGAAAAGAGAAGGGAAAAGCCCTTGCATTTCTCATGAACTGTGGAGTCGTGTTGGGTTTCTATTGCTGGGGTTGGGAGTTCTTGACTGCCCTTCTTCTCTTCTCCGCCTCTTCTCCTTAAAAATCTTGTATCTTTCAACAACCTCTCTCTCTCTCTCTCTCTCTCTCTTCTTTTTTCCCTTCTCTTATCCTCTTTTTCTTTGAAAGATTTCATGGCAAATGACAAGGGTTTATTAGAATATGTTAGAAAATCAACCCCGCCACCATTTTTATTGAAAACCTACATGTTGGTGGAGGATCCGGCTACCGATGAGGTGATATCATGGAACGAAGAAGGGACTGGGTTTGTGGTGTGGCAACCGGCAGAGTTTGCTCGTGATCTCTTACCAACGCTCTTCAAGCATAGCAATTTCTCTAGCTTTGTCCGGCAACTCAATACTTATGTATGTATACATGATTTATTATTGGATTTTGTAACTTTTTTTGTTATTGATCTGCATGGTATTTTATCTATTTTTTTGTTTTGTTTCTGGTTTAGTTAGTTCTTAATGAATCATCTTGTTGTTTTTTTTTTTCTATAATATTTTTCTTGGTAAATGGTCCTGTCTGACCTAACCTTCTCTGTAGTGACTTGGTCTTTAATTAAGTAATTAATTTTCATAAATTTGGACTTTAGAGCTTGGTAATTCCAAGTACGGTGAGTTAGTCAGAACTCAGAAGTTTCATGGCTTGTTCTTACATATTTATATTTTAATATATTCTATTATAAGGAAAAACAATATGGATTTGTTCAACATAACTTAAATAAAGTACGTCATATATATCTATATATATATATATATATATATATATATATATATTAGGCTGCCCAGATATTTAAACTGGTGAACAAGGAATAAATGTAGGACATAGAGGGAGGGAGGTTAAGGAAAGGTATACAGTAAAAGTTATACAGCACCATCATGAGTATGATTGAGCTAGAAAATTTTCTATTAATTTATTTAATCTTTAATTATTTTTCAAGAAGCAGCCCATAACTTGAATGATATTAACACATTCTCCTATCTAATGTTTTCGGATTCGAATTTCTTCTTTTTTTTTCTTAAAAATTAAAATCTCTGAAGACCTAAAGCAAGGAACTCATCTCCTAATTAATAAAATGATTTTCAAGGCTTGTCATTTTGTTTATGCACGTTTGTTTTTCCTTCCTTAAGTCGAGGAACAGATTCCCTATGTTTCTTTCGTGTTTTTTATTTTTATTTTTTATGAATAGGGTTTCCGAAAAGTTGCAACAAGCCGGTGGGAGTTTTGCAATGACATGTTTCGGAAGGGTGAAAGAGAGCTACTATGCCAAATTCGTAGAAGAAAAGCATGGTCTAGCAAGCAACAACCTATTGCACCAATTCAAGTCACAACACAAGAGTTTGAAGAAGATCAAAGATCATCATCCACTTCATCATCATCCGAATACACTACTCTAGTTGATGAAAATAAACGACTAAAGAAAGAAAACGGGGTCTTGAGCACTGAGCTTACTAGCATGAAGAGGAAGTGCAAGGAGCTTCTTGATTTAGTGGCTAAATATGCACATTTGGAGAAAGAAGAGGAAGATGAGAGGCCGAAGTTGTTTGGTGTGAGATTGGAAGCCGAGGGAGACAGGGAGAGGAAGAGAAAGAGAGCAGAGATTAGTGAAAGTGCAAGCATTTTACTATCTCAATCGTGCATATAAAACGTGTGCCATGTAGAATAATCAAGGATAGCTAAAAGTCATCAGCTACTTCACAAAAAACGAAGTAGATAGCTTAGATACGACAAAGCTTTAAGTTACATATTTTACTGCTGGGGCAGTAATGAACAAGACCTGTGCATTCTCATGTACTTCAAAGGGTGTTAAAATGGGCTCAAGCCCCCCTTATGTTAGCTACATGACTGGCTCAAGTTATACATATGTTTCTCTTCTGGTTGGAAATGTAAAATTTATACAGTATATGGTTTGCTATGGTAAAGCAGTTGCTATTTGGTTTTCTTAATAATTAGCTGCATTTATCTTGCTTACACAACTTAATTATCTCAACTCAATTAAATTAAACTTCAAAGCCATACCAACTACGTATAAACTATTTTTTTCTATTTTATTTAGGAGGTGTTTGGGATAATGGTAAAGATTGTTTGTTAAAAGTATTTTTTGCTTCAAAATACATCAAAATAATATTTTTTTGATATCAATACGTCAAAACAATCTAAAAACACACATAAATAATTCAAGATTTTTGAAAAGCATGATTAGATCACACTCCTAAACACCCTGTAGTTTAATTTTTTTTTCGGCCGGCGCACACGCATTTTTACTTTATCCTATCTAGTTTGATCTATTCACCAAAGTATTTTTCTATGAATGAAACTATATGCTTACAAGCTGTTAATGGAGGCTAGTTCATCACATTCCTCATCCATGTTTGACTTGAAAGGAAATTATTAATTGGATCCAGGTCTGGCCATCATAAGAGCGAGACATTTAAACCGGCAATGTTTCCTTTTTACTGTAAGTTCATATTTTATACAACTCATGATGATTAGTTTCATGACATTATAAGCAAACTGCAATTAGATACAAGCTATATGTTTCCTTATCATGATCTGAAACTTAGAGATCAAAGTTTGATTACAAATCGTTTTCCATTGATGTCATTGCGTCCCAAATCAATTAGGAAAGTTGCAACTTGCGTGGATCTTACCATCTGATTTGACATGTCTTATTGGGAGATTGAAAAACTACAACCTCCCAAAAAAAAAAAAAGAAAAAGGAAGGTCAGACACGTTCACGGCCGATAAAATTTTTCCCATCACCAAATTAATAAATTACAAGTCTAAAATTGAACAGGAAGGGAAAAAAATGTTCAACTAAAAGAATTTCTAATCAAGTAACCAAATTATTTAGAATATTTGTAAAAATCGATTTAAAATTAACTGAATCTAATGGGTTTTAAAATTTGTTAGAAAATTTTTCAGTTTTGATTTCGGATTAAAATTTTAAAAATCAGAAAAACTAACCCGAATCAAACCGAAAAAAAATATTATTAATTAAAAACTCATGAAATCAAAAATCGTTAAAAATAACCCAATATATATAAGACCCATTAATTCAAATTAAACTTCTTCAATTTTAACAAATGTAAAAGTAATGAACCAATCAATTTAGCTTTTTAATTCAATTTTTTTAATTTAAAGTTTTGAAAAGAAAAAAATATTTTTCTATTAGATTTTATAATTCAAACGGAAATAAATGTTTCAACCGACGCTCACTGAAAACAACGTAGTTGTAGTAAACTCTCAAATAAACACATCTATCGATACTTGATCCCACAAAGGACAGGGGACAAAGGACAAAGCACTAACTCGACAAAACTTACTAGCTAATTAATTTTCGGAAGAAAATCTCACAGTGGTTTGAAAAATTGATATTGCACTGCATGGTTTGTCGGCAACAACTTCAAACTTTGAACCATGAATGTTACAGCATTTTAATTCCTGATCCTGAAAAATGTTGCACAATATTGACAGTGAATTAATTACAAAATATATTGAAATTAATGGACAATAGTAGGAGATAAAAATATTTTATAGGGAAGCCCTAGGCGGTTGGCCAACTCGCATTCTACCGAATTACAGTTTCATTAATTACTGATGGAATTTGTCAAGAAAGACCTAACCCGACATTCAAATAAGTCACCGAAACTAATCGGAAATATTAAATATTGTTGTAGTAATTGTAATACACCAAACATTAAAGTTGGCTAAGAGATTTCAACTGACCAAAAAAAAAAAAAAAACACAGAATTAACCAGTCGCCTGTATAAAACTTGTACAATTTATGAACTAGCTATGGAAGTTCTGTTCAAGAAACTGGTATATATCGCTCTCTTTGCTTGTATGTGGGGTCTGTAAAATGATATATTACTTTTGGTATTTGTCCCTTTCCCCTCGATGAACTTTCTCCACTAATTCTAGATCATGAACCAAGCAGACAACAATGTCAAAATAATTTGCAAGTTCCAATTCAGTGGCTTCTCACTTTCACACAGTGGTGCTCTCACTTTCAATGAAGATATGAGACATCAATGAACATATAAAAATTAAATAAAAAATAAATTATAAATATATATCAGTTTCTAATCAATTCTAATATTAAAAAAAAACAAAATAAAACTACTTGATTCAAGCAATGTCAACCCACTAGACCAACAATTCAAGTTACAAGATTGTGATGACTGCATAGAAAGTAAATAAAAAAAATTATGAAACCCAATTTCTAACTAACTCAATATTAAAGGATAAAAAAATAAAAAATAAAAAAGGACAAAAAATAAACAATTTGAGTCAACATGCCTAACCTATTAAACACATCACCTAGGTCATGAAACCGGGATAACCTTAAAAAAAATAAAATTTAAAAAATCACGAAACTCTATTTTCAACAGATCCAATATTGAAGATTGAAATTGAGATAAAAAGAAAATAAATTCTTAAGACCATGATAACTTCTTAGAAAATAAATTGAAAAAAAAAACTATGAAAGTCAATTTCCAAACAACCTAACATTAAAAGAAGAAATTGAAAAGAAAAAAACTAAATAGTAAAAGAAAATTGAATTGTTGGAGGGTGGAATTGAAAAAATATATATTTAATTAAAAAAAATAAATAAATTCAACTAGGGTCAACTTGACAAATCTATCATGACCTGAGCAATGAAATTAGGGATAACTCCATGAAAGTAAAAAAAAAAAAATTACGAAGCTCAATTTAAAAAATATTCAATTAAATTATGACCTAAAAAAATTAAACAGAGTCAACTCATGTGAACTTGTTCAACCCATGACTTAGATCATGATATCTAGACAATCTCATAGAAAACAAATTAAGAAAAATTATGAACATTAATTTCTAACTAACATAATGTAAATGATGAAATCGAAAAAAAATCAATTACAACAAACGACTTTAAAAAAACAATTCGAGTCAACCTGGATTAATTTGTTAAATTTACGATCTAAATCATGAGATCGAGATAAATTCATAGAAAAAAAATTATGAAACCCTACTTCCAACAAATTTAGTATTGAACGTTAAAATCGAGGAAAAAAAATTAAATTCATGAGAATAATATATAACCCAATAGAAAAAATAAAAATAAAATTACAAAACACAATTTTCAAAGCAATATAATATTAAAAGATAAAATAAATAAATAAATAAATAAAACTAAATAAAAGAAAATTGAATTGTTGAAATTATTACAATTAACTACTATAATTGAGGCACAGACTTTAGTCTTTTGTTAATTAATATGAATCCGTTGCCTCTCCATGTCTTCAGAAAGCGTAATATACACCTCATATAATTAACATTGAAGAAAAAAAATCTGTTTCCCTTCCTGTGTTTTTCTTTATATAGTTTTGCTTGTCAGTTACAGCAAAACCAACGCTTTAATTGGTCACGGTATCAACCAATGAGGGAAAAACGTGATCATGTTTTACGATTATTGTTTAACAGGCAGGTATTTATTTCGTGTGCCTCTTATTTATTTTGTGTGCCATTATTTAGAAAAA
>Ga0325414_1002290_pt1 | contig 19258 bp, 23 predicted proteins | sample PopdelMetagenome_8_FD_206183 | JGI IMG/M metagenome (GOLD analysis project Ga0325414, IMG submission 206183) | Populus deltoides microbial communities from Bellville, Georgia, United States - Leaf-PdKOR-R3 | ecosystem: Host-associated > Plants > Phyllosphere > Phylloplane/Leaf | place: USA... | reverse complement strand
ATTTGGTAATTGATTATTGATGTAGTGGCCAACTATTGATTTAGTGGACTTGGTGGACAGCAGCACTCAAGCACTTTGGCTGGATGAAATGACATTGCTCCATTCAGAATTTGGCAAAGTGTTCCCATGAAAGTTGTTGGAAATCATCTTATCTTGTCACCCATAAAATTTCAGAGCATTTGGATCACTAGAGCTCAAGATATGGCTAAAATACTGAGTATTGCTGTTGGTGGACGTGGTGGATAGACCTCAAGCTCTTGTCTGGATGAAATGTCATTGTTACCATCCGAATTTGAGAACATCTTCTTCATGAAAGTTGTTGTAAATTGTCTTTTCCTTCCACCTACCAAATTTCACATCATTTGGCCTTCTAGAACTCCAGATATGGGTAAAATGCTAAGCAGTGTTTGGGCTGGATTACAGGATAGATTCTGACTTCTCTTTTGTGGCCAAACTTTGAATTTGAAAACGGCAGATTTGGGTCTTACACTATTCATGAACATTGTAGGCCTATTTCTTAGTTTTCCATCCATATAAATTAAGCTGAAATCCAAGATCTACAGCTCCAGATATGACCCAATAACTGAACAGTGTTCCAATTTGAATTGAATCGGTATCTCCTTTCTAATCTTAGCTGTTTCTTTGTCCTTTCACTTTCAATAGTTAATCACATCAATCAATCCTTTGAATTGTGAGATATGCTTGCATTTAAAATGAACATTTACCATAAATTAAAGCTATCTTATATTATCAGATCTGTTATTATAAAACATGCTCTAGTTAAGGAGTTATTGATACTTCAAGTGCAAAATGATGATATAAAACCTTGATAAAAATGCACTTTTAAGTACTAATCATTAACTTCATGGAAGATAAACAATGGAAATGGGAGGAACTAGAAGAGAAGCATGAATCGTCAACAGAAAAGAAGGAATCTTCAACTTGGGAGCTTATTAATGACAATATTGATTATGAGTCGGTCAGAGGTACAAGATCCTTATCTGAGATTTGTGAAAGTAGCAATATTGCTATTTGAGGAGGTAGTGAAGAATAACAAATGGATTAAAGCAATGAAAGAAGAACTTAGAATGATCGAAAAGAATGATACCTGGGTGTTGATGGACAAGCCTTTACATAAAAAGGCCATAGGAGTCAAATGGGTTTATATAAACAAACAAAATACAAATGGTTCTATAAACAATTACAAAGCCAAATTAGTTGTGAAGGGCTTTGCTCAAGTGTTTGGAGTGGACTTTTCAAAAACCTTTGCACCGGTATTATGACTTGATACAATCAAATTGCTACTTGCATTGTCTGCATAAAAGGATTGGAAAGTTTATCAGATAGATGTAAAATTTGCGTTTCTGAATGGATATCTGCAAGAGGAGATTTACATAGAACAACCAAGAGGTTTTGAAGTCAAGGGACAATAGGAGAAGGTCTACTTGTTGAAGAAGGCTTTATATGGCCTTAAACAGGTTCCTAGAGCATGGTATAGTAGAATTGATGAGCATCTATATAAACTTGGCTTTGTTAAAAGTCTGAGTGAGGCCATTATATGTAAAAGGAACTGATGCAAACTTAATTATTATATATATTTATGTTGATGACTTACTTGTAATAGGAAGTGATAAGACACCAATAGAAGAGTTCAAGGCTGAAATGCTTAATGTATTGGAGATGACAGACCTTTGTTTGATGTCTTACTTCCTTGGAATTAAGGTGAAACAAAGCAATGATGGAATCTTCATATGTAAAAAGAAGTATACTAAGGAGATTCTGAAAAAATTGAAAGTGTCTTCACTATAAACCTCTTCTGATATAGAAAATAACCTTGCTCAAATTGAGTTACTTCCATGCCTAAGAAATATGATAGCATACCATGTTCTTTCATCTCAAACTTATCCTTCATATTGGTTTTAAACTCCTATATAAGCTGCTCCTTATCTCCTGTAATCAGTAAATCATCTATATATATTGGCATGACCAGTTTATGCTTATCAACATGTTTTACATTTAAAGTTACTTCATTCATACTCCTTTCAAAGCCTAAGCTTAAAAGGTGACTATCCAATTTGTTGTACCAAGCTCTAGAAGCCTATTTGATTCCATACAAAGCCTTCTTTAACAAATACACATTGTTTGATGTAATCTCTTTCTCTTCTTCAAAGCCATCAGGTTGTTCAATATATATTTCTTCATTTAGAACACCGTTAAGAAAAGCAGACTTGACATCTAATTGAAAGATATACCAACCATTTTGTTCTATTAAAGCAAGCAAAAGCTTTATTGTATCAAGCCTAGAAACTGGAGCAAATGTGTTAGTGAAATCAATACCTGCAAACGTGTTTGTGAAATCAACACTTGGTTCTTGTGAATACCCTTTTACTATAAGCCTTGCTTTGTGCTTGTTGATATTCTCATCTGTATGTAATTTGGTTTTGAAAATCCACTTCACACTTATTACCTTCTTGTGAACTAGTCTGTCAACTAGCATCTATATTTCCTTCTTTTCTATCATAGTGAGCACCTCCTTCATTGTTGTTATCCACACTTGTGAGTTGATTGCTTCTTCAAAATCTATTGGTTTTGCTTCAGCAATGTTGCACCTGCTGTAAACGTCAGTTAAGGACCTTATCCCTTTTACTGGTTTATTATCGATAACATCATCATCCTCTCAACATCCATTTTAATTTGTCACTTTTGTTTAGTCCCTTCAATTGATGTAGTTTCCTAGTTCCAAGTAACATATTCTGCAACTTTTACATCTCTAGCAATCACTTTATTAAATTTAAGATCATAGATTTTACAGGCCTTAGATTTAGTGCTATAACGTATAAGAATTCTTAAATCAACCTTTTGATCAAGTTTTCTCCTTTTAACTACAAGTTTCAAGACATAACAAGGGCAGCCAAAAACTTTTAAATAATCAACACTAGGTTTAAAACCATATAAGATTTCATAAAGAGTCTTGTCTCCCAAAACTCTTGTGGCCATACGATTTAGAAGGTAGGATACTGTGTTTAATGCCTCTGTCTAGAATTTTAATTACATTTTCTTCTCATATAGCAAACATCTTGCCATCTCCATCAATGTTTGGTTTCTCCTCTCACTGACACCATTCTGGTGTGGAGTATAAGGAACTGTTAGCTAATGTTTGATCCCTCTTTTGCCAATTATCCCTCAAATTATCAAGAGGTATACTCACCCCCATTGGTAGACCTTAACATCTTCAGTTTGTTTCTTATTTCTAGCTCAACTATTGTTTTAAACCTTACAAACTCAGCAAACACATCAGCTTTAGTTGTAAGAAAATAAACCCAGTAGAACCTGCTATAGTCATCAACAAATAATAGAAAGTACTTTGAGCCATTCAAAGATTCATTATGTATCGGGCGACACACATCTGTGTGTATCAACTAGAGTTTTGATGTTGCTCTAAAAGCAGTGTCAGGAAAAACAATTATAGTCTGCTTTTCTAGTTGACAAGCTTCACAAACATTATTTAGTTCTTGTATTTCTGGTAAATCAGAGGTCATCTTCAGATCAACCATCCTTTTTAAGGTTGCATAATTGAAATGGCCCAGCCTTTTGTGCCATAAAATAGAATCATTATCATCACAGGTATTAACATTCAAGCATACTTCTCTCCAATCAACATAAAGCTCATATTTATCATCTTAACAAATAGCAGTAGTTTTCTTCTTTTATCTTTAATGTCATACACTCCATCATTAAAAGATATTGAGTAACCAGATTCAATTAATTATCCCATACTTACTAGATTCTGATTAATCTTAGGTAGATACAACATATTCTTAAGAAGTTTTGTACCTGACATTGTTTCTACTTCAATTGCACCTTTTCCTTCAACCTTCACATAGTCTCCATTCCGAATTTTGACTTTGGACAGGTAGCTTTTGTCCATATCCTTGAATAAACTTAAATATGCAGTCATGTGATTAGTGCAACCATTATCAGTAAGCCATGAATCATTTACCTTTGTTGTGGTACATATCTTTTCTATTATAACCATGAATAAAAGATCTTCCTTAACTTCTGAATTTTCTACAACTTGAGCTTATTTTACTGCTCCAGCTTTGTTTTTGCAAAATCTTTAGATGTGACCAAATTGCTTGCAACTTTTGCATTATGCATTCTTAAGCCAACACCAAGTTTCAAGATGATTTGTTTTCTGATAGAATTTGCAAGGAGGGAAATGTTCTCTCCTCTCTTTCCTTTTAGTGATGTAATTGTTATTGTTTTGTTGCCAATTAATTGATTGCCAACTTTTTCCTTTTTCCCTTTTTCCTTCTTGATTGTTCTTAGCCCAACTCCTCTTTTGAAACTGCAACAAGGGCTCCTTCACTTGTACCTTTTTGTCTATAAGCTTGCCTCTGCTCAACTACTTGTAATGCGTTTACTAACTCTTGTAGACTCATGTCTGAGAAGTCATTTGAATCTTCTATATAGCAAATTTTATGCTCAAATTACTCTGGTAAACTTACCAAAACTTTCTCCACTATTCTTGAATCAGAAAAATCTTCTCCCAAGAGTCTCACTTAATTCATAATTTGTGAAATTTAAGAAGAGAAGTCTTTGATAGTCTTGGTTTCCTTCATCTTATGCTCAAATTACTCCGGTAAACTTACCAGAACTTTCTCCATTACTCTTGAATCAAGAAAATCTTCTCCCAAGAGTCTCACTTAATTCATAATTTATGAAATTTAAGAAGAGAAGTCTTTGATAGTCTCGGTTTCCTTCATCTTCAAACCTTCAAACTGTCTTTTAAGATTCAAGACTTGCATCTTTTTAGACTTCTCATCTCCATGAAATTCTGCTTTTAACTTATCCTATGTCTCTTGGTAGATTTACAAGCCATAATTTTGGTGAAAATTTCTTCACTCACCGTATTATGAAGACATGTAAGAGTTTTGTACCGCTTTGCCTTTTCTTCATTAAAGAACTTGATATGTGCAATTGTGGGATTTTTTCGTAGTGGAGTTGGTTATTTATCACTTTCCACTATCTCCCACAAGTCAAAGGGTTTAAGATAAGTTTCCATTTTAACAAGCCACACACCATAATTTTATCCTGTGAACACTAGTGTTTTTGCCGGAAAGTTTGCAGAATCCATTGCTTAAAAACCTCACTAATCTCTCATGTTTCACTCACAACCCTTTAAAGATTAAGAATATGTTCTGATACCAATTGTTGATAACAGATATATAAAAAAGTGAATATGTTAAGTTGACGATAAGCAGAAAAACAAAGAATAGAGAATTTGCAGCAAAGAACAAAAAGCATAATAGTTTTTCATAGGTTACTGCCATCCCTTAACTTGTATTTATAGATGAAATCAAACACTACAAGATAAGAAACTTAACAACCATAATCTTCTTTATCTAAGGAGTTATGTAACTAGCTAGACTTATCCTAGATAAGTTTAAATCTAAAGAAGTAAAAACAGAATAAACAACATCAAGATAATGATGCCATTAACAAATAGATAGTAATATGCTCATGGTTATTCTTAACAGAACTTGTCATGATTGTAACATGGGTAATGTCTTACTTTTTATATATATTAAAGTACAAGAACGCTCTAGCTTGGAGATATCTTATAAGAATTTCCAATAAGGTTCATCTATAATAAAGAAGAATTACAACAGAAAGGCATTTACCACTATTAGAGTCAACCAAACCAAGCTGGTCAGCAGAACCATCAAAAGGATAAATTTCTCCTAGTTCTGGCAAACCCTCAATTTCCCTTAAAGCTGCTTGAGATGCATACTCTGTATTTTTTTAAAGGTCAAGTCCACTAGGAGCATGAATTTCCAAAAATTAGCATTCTATTGATTATTTTATGTGTTGGGACCAATTTGTAGTCTACTTTTGTGTAGGGTGTCGAACTAGGGAAAGTTTAGATTGGTTAGTGTGGGTTACAGTTAGAGAGGTGTGTTTGATATAGCCTTGGTGGGATCTCCTATAAGAAAAGGTATTTTCTTGTAGGCGTGCTAAGTTGCAAGCTTGCTTTAGAGCTTTTGGTTCAAACATCCTAACCAAGTTCTTGATCTCAATCTCTAATCCTCCTAAAAAAACACAAGAGCCTATTTCTCATTAGTCTCTTCTCTATTCTACAACATATCAAAATCCCAAATACAAGTTTATGTTTTTCACTTGCTTAAGATTCTTAAGCTCTTCCAATGGATCCTTCTGACCCCAAACTTACTATATAATGCTTCTATATATTCACCCTAAATAACCTTTTGATTCCCTAAAATTGTCATAAAGTTTTGGTGCCAATTAAGAGCCATACCATTAAAGATAATATGAGGCTACTTTAAACTTCTCAAAATCATGAATTTCTTCAATGTCAAAGTACTGGTTATAATTGCAAAGCCATTTGTGCACATAATCATCATTAAAATTAAAAAAAATCTCATTTAGGATTATGTACCTTAAAGGGGTGGTGACCTCCTTGACGAACCAAGCATGCTCTTGAAGCATATTCACCATGATGAGAAGTTTGATGGTCCCTTGTTGTACTGGTTCCTTCTGTAGACAATTGCTACTTTTATAAAATAGAGCTCTGTTAGTACAAAAAAATCCACTAATAAGATCTTTAAGCTCCCCAAACTTGGCTTCATGGATGGATTTAGTATTTTCTGGGTTTTGACCAAATACTTCCAGCATTTTCATTACTTGTTTATACTTTTGTGCTTATTTCTTACCACTAGATTCAAGTGAGTTTTCTAGCCTTTTGAAATCTTGAGACTGAGTGTCAAGAGCCATGTCTCACATCCAAAGATTTGGGGCTCAGATACCACTTGTAGGAAGTCTAATTGAATAGGAGCCATTTGGATAATATCCAGAAGAACTTTATAATGGCTTTCATTATCTTCTCATTATCCCCTATGTCCATTTTGCTACAGTGTGTGTGTGAATCAAAAGTGCTACTTTTAGAAATAACAATTGATTCTTTAAAAGAGCTAGTGCCATCCTATGCTAATGGAAATAAAACGCTACTAGTAATTAAAAGTTGGTCAACAATGATCATATTAATTCAAGAGTAATATCTCTCAATCTCCCTTCGGTTTGTTTCTTATTCTCAAGAATTCAAACCCATGAAATAGATATGGGCAATATAGGGGATTAGAATGAAATTCAATTCCTGATGAATTGCAATCTATGGAACAAACCAGACAAAAGAAACTGATAGAACCATCCCACAGCTTATAGGAGCTCATCGAACAATTTAATGCATCGGATAGTGATAACATCAGCTACATTCCTGCCGATCCAACTACTGGATGTGTCCTAAAAATTGCACAAAGTGTTGGAAAAAAACAATAACAGAACAGAGGAGGGGTTACAACTCACAATTTTGGTGGAATACAATACACTAAATAATGGTATTCTTACACCTTTCATTATCAAATCCATACAATACACCTTTCATTATCCAATCCATACAATATATATAGACATTATAAAATATCTTTTACAATCTTCGAAGTACTTAATTAATATTAGACTCTCCAATACTTACTCTAGATTCATTGTATTTCTGATGTTCATGAATATTTATTATAGCATTAACTTCAATTCACTTAATCTTAGTAAACAAGTTTAATAACTAATATTCTCCCCTCTTAAACTTGTTCTATCCATCTTCACGATTCCAAACTTCTTCTGCAAATAACATAAAACATCAGTCTTCAATGGCTTTGTAAAAATGTCAGCAATTTGTTCATGAGTTTTGACATGAACTAACTCCATATTGCCTTATTTTATGTTCTCTCTAATGAAGTGAAATCGAGTATCAATATGTTTTAAATGTTCATGATGAACTGGATTCTTAGCAAGTGCTATAGCAGACTTGTTATCAACAAAGATTCGTGTAGCCTTGCTCTGTTTTTACTGCAAATCTTCCATCCGTTTCTTTAGCCATATTGCATAACACACACACGATGCAACAACAATGTATTTTGCTTCACATATCGATAATGCAACAATAGATTATTTCTTTGATGTCCACGTGAAAGCTTTTTCTCCTATAAAAAAAATACAAATCCAGTTGTACATTTTCTATCTTCCAAGTTTCCTACCTAGTCATTATCACTATAACCTGTAATTTCAAGATTCTGTGAAGATGAATAAAACAATCCATAGCTTGTTCTTCCTTTAACAAAATGAAGGATCCTCTTTGCTGTCTTCAAATGTGAACTTATTGGCTTCTCCATATATCTGCTAATCAAGCCCACTCCAAACAAAATGTCTGGTCTGGTACACGTTAGATAACACAAGCAATTCATAATACTTTTATAGTATGTAGGATTAACTAAGTCTCATTCTCCTTCTTTAGTTAACTTGGTTCCATATTCAACTGGATTGTTTGTTGGACAACAATCTTCCATAACAAATTTCTTCAAAACTTTTGTTGCATGGCTTGTGAAATGAAGATTCCATCACTGCACTACTTCACCTCTAATCCCATAAAATAGGCCATGAGACCTAAGTTTGTCATTTCAAATTCCTTCACCATGGATTGCTTGAATTCTTGAATCATAGTAGGATCATTCCTTGTGAAAAGTATATCATCAAACATTACTCTGCCTTATAAACTTTTCTTGTGAATCCTTTTTGTGAAAAGTAGCCATAAATTATGGAGTTCCATGCTGTTGGCGCTTGTTTAAGCCCATAAAAAGCTTTCTTCATTTTGTAAACCTTTTCTTCTTCTTCTTTTATCACAAAACCAATTGGTTGTTCTACATAAACTTCCTCTTCAAGGTTGCCATTTAAGAATGCTGACTTTACATCCATCTGAAATATCTCCCATCTTTTCTGAGCTACTAGGGAAATCAGCAGTCTTACTATTTCTGTTCTTGCTACTAGAGCAGAAACATCTTCATAATCAACTCTATATTGTTGCTTATATCATTTCGCTACTAATTTGGCTTTATGTTTTTCAATTTCTTCTTCTGCATTCCTCTTTGTCTTGAAGATCCATTTTTCTCCTATTGCATTGTCTTTCGGGACGTGTTGTCAATTCCCATATATTATTTTTTATGATGGAATGGATCTCATCCTTCATTGCTTTCATCCATCTATTTTCTTGATATGCTTCTTCAAATATCATAGGATCATTTCCTGAAAACAAGCAAAGCATACTATACACACTTCACACATTTTGCTTGTGTGCTCTAACTTTGGTATTCCAAAAACCATTTTGTTTTTCTCCATCAGCATTAGTGATCCAAAGTTTAAATGTTTATATTGTAGATGGCATAAATTCATCATGTTGAAGATTTCTGCCTTAAAACACTTTGACAGATATATACTCAAATCCAGAGGAAACATCCTGTTTCTAGTCATTTTAAATGAAGCAATTGCAGCTTCAGACTCATAAAAAATCTTCAAATTCTTATCTTTTATCTGCACTTCAAAGGCTTTCTCCAGAAACTGTCCCAAACTCAGAATGTTGTTTTTCATGTCTGGAATATAAAAAACTCCTTATATGAACTTCTGCACACCATTCTTAAGTTTAATAAGAATTCTACCTCTTCCTTCAACTAGTCTTTGAGAAAGATCTTCAAAGGTAATGTTATCTATATAACTTTCATCGATATCAACAAATGCTTCCTTCTTATCATATATATGATTTGATGCTCCTGTATCTAGATACCGGGTGTTAGAGTTGCTGCCATCAAATTTCCCATAGGCCAACATAATTCAGGTTTTTTAGAATCAGTTTCTTTCTCAGCAAAGTTGACATTCTTGTCTTCAAATTTGTATTGAAAATAATCTGAAGCAAAATAATCAAACTCTTTAAAATTATAACATTGTACGTTTGCATTATTATTCCTTCAATTTGAATATCCTCCACAACTTCTTCCTCTGCTTCTGCCACGACCTCTGAAATTAAAATTTTGATTTCATGCACCATGAGATTCTTGATTTCTAAATGACCTTCCTCCTCTTCCTCTTCTGTGAAAGAACCTTCCTCTTTGAAATACTCCTCTGCCAAATTCACTAACATTCATAATAATTGACTTTGTCTGCAATGCTTGTTCAAGAGATCTTCATTCTCCTCTTTTATCAATTTTCTACTCATCAGTTTGCAGAGATCCCATTAATTCTTCTATTATCAGATCTTCCAAATTCTTTGATTCTTCAATTGCTACAACCACATGATCAAACTTTAAATCCAGAGACCTTAGAATTTTCTCCATCACATGAACATTATCAATATTTTCACCATTCTTCAAGCTTTGCTAATTGATTTTTTAACCAAATCTACATCTGTGACGTATGGAATACTAGATTGGGACTTGACAAAGATGTGAGTGAGATGGTTCTAAGATGAGAAATAAATAACATGGTGGACCATCTTCTGAGTAATGAATAGTTGAAATTAAAGGCTTTGGATCTGATGGAAATGGTTATGAATAGTGTTAAAGAAGGAGGTAGTTCTTATTAAAATCTAAAAAAAATTTATCAAATGGATAGAATCTTAAGTAGTTTTCATCCCCTTTCATTGAAATATTTGAGTTTACCTTGGTCTTGGATTTATATTGTTAGGTTTGTTTTAAATTGGGGATCCAAGTGAGCAAAGAAATACCTATGTATTTAATCCATATAAAAACCTAATTTTTTTATATTTTAAAGGCAAGGTTTATTTGTTAGTGCTTCCATTCTCTATATTTTTATAGCTAGAAAGAGTAAAAAAAATGACTTTTAGGTCACTTTAGGATTTTAGGTGAGAGAAAAATTATATGTGATACTTTGTGATCTCTTACTTTTCATATTGAATTTCTCTAATTATAGTAGGTGTAAGTTATTGAACCATGTAAATTTCATGCATGCTCTTGTGCGATTGATTGTGCTTGTCTTTTAATATTTCTTTATTAGTTAATTGAGTTGAGATTTTAAGGTTGTTTTCACCACAAACTAATATAAGATCTTGCTTGTTTATCAATTGGCTTTCATGATTGTGATAAAACTAACATCGATGATGAAGTTTGATGTAGAGAAATTTAATGATAGAAATGATTTCATAAAACTAACATTGATGATGAAGTTTGATGTAGAGAAATTTAATGGTAGAAACGATTTCAATCTGTAGTGTATTAATATACATGCCTTGTCATTTCAAAAAGGCTTATTTAAGGCATTGGAAGGTGTAGACAATTTGCCTAAAGGGATGGATGATAAAGAGAAAGAAGATTTCATGGAACAAACACATAATGTTATTCAACTTTGTTTGTGTGATGGGTTTCTAAAAGAGGTTATTGAGGAGACTACAACTACTAGATTATGAACATAGTTGGAAACTTTTTACATGACCAAATCCCAGATGAACTGATTGTATCTGAAGCATCGTGTAACATCCCCATATCCAGGATTAAGCAACAATCCCATGTCAAGTGACACACACAATAATTATTATTATATATGTGTGTGTGCGTGTGCGCGTGTGTGTGTGCAAGGAGTTCATATTAAATTGTACCAAAATTTTGACTAAAATTTCAGTATAATCTCCCTTATATCGGGAGGTCCCAAGTTATCGACATTTAACCTATTTACACTTCTAATATTTCATATCTCATAACTCAATCACGACCTAATCATCCTGGGTTTCAATCCTACAAACATCATCTTCATCACAACGATAATATTTATAACATATATTGAACAACAAATATCATAATAGAGGAATAAATGAGATAAACACGTATACATGGATACAATCATATGAATTTCAGAGTTAAGATTATCTATTCAAGTTTAAACATTAATTATACAAATTAAGTTATATAAAAGTTGTATTATTACAAAATACAAGGGTATACTCCCTAGAACCTAGAATTACAAAAAATGAACATAAGCTAGGATCTACTCCTGTCGTGCATGTGATGGTCCTGAAATAAAATACATATTATTGAAACATGAATATCACAATAAATATAACAACACAAATATCCATAAAGGCAAACATGCATTCATATTTTATTCACTTCTCCCTTTTGGTTTTCATTGGAAACTCTTTCTTATTCAACTACTAAAAATCGTTTCCTTTTCCATTATCGACCTCTATTCAAGATTTCATGAGATCAACAATGAATATTTCTGCTTAACACATTACTGATACCAATTTCACTAGTATCATCATCACCCCGTAGGAATCGATGCAAGGTGATCCCCTTCGTCGGGATCCCCTTACCCCGAATCCTAACATACACTAAATGTATGCTAGCCAATACATGTTGATCCCTAACATACACTAAATGTATGCTAGTCCAAACATGACGATCCCCTTACCCGGGATCCTAACATACACTAAATGTATGCTAGTCCATGCCCTAAATCACACTTCTTATATTTTCGTTGTCAGCGATAATTTTATCACTTGGCAATTTACACAACAACCTTTCACCTCGAATACACATACACTCAGAATACTATCCAAAATATCAACATCATTACGCAAACTTTCCTCATTTCACATAATATCCAACATTCGGTAATTCACATTTCACATCAATAACATATTAAATCATGGAATTTAACTATAAAGTATATGTGCGGATCACCTACCTGCAATAGAAGCTCTACTTGTGCTCCCCTGTTGTTGTTGCTGCACAACTCGGGTGGTCCATCCTGCAAATCACAGGCTTATCTCGTAAATTTTCCTCATTCAAGGATACATTTTATAATAACCATATCAACAACCAATAGGTATTTCTTTCAATCATTCATTTCTTTATATTTGGACTGTTATTGTTTTAAACCGTTACTGTTTTGAACCATTACTCTTTCAAACTATTACTCTTTCGAACCATTACTTTTTCAAACTGTTACTATTTTGAACCATTATTGTTTTGAATTGTTACTATTTTAAACTGTTATTGTCTGCAGAGGTCGCATTTTGATCTCCTCTCAGATTTTAACTCTATCTAAAGTTCTAGGACTATGTTTCAAGCAAGGTTAGTCGCGTTGGAAAGCTAAGAAATGAGGCTACAAGTCCCCTAAAGGAAGGAGAACCCAGTTCGGCCCCCAAGACAGTTAAAATTTCTCATCAACAACTCAAACTTACTGCCCTATAGGGTCTGTCATGACCCAGTCTCAGTTGGTAACTCATAACTTGAGTTCTATAGCTCCAAATTAAGCAAGACCAATTTTCTTATTCAACATTTAAAAATATAATTTCTGTAAAGGAACCTGATCCTAATTCCCTCATCCTCTTACCTGAAACCTCACCAAAAGTAGGGAGACGAGCCTTTCCAAATTCGTTACCCCTTCCATTCTTCACACATGACATTCACAAATTATATTTTCTAGGTAAATTATCATGGTTTCATGCTCTCAATCATATACAACACATGAATTAACTTAATTTTAACATCTATTACTTTTTCCCCAATTAAAGTCTAAGAATCCTAATCTATAATTCAACATCAAGGCATCAATTCATAATCGAATTTGAAATGAATTATAAGATCATGTTTATAATACCTTACCCGACAAGAATTAAGGTTTCGATCTTCAACCAGTTGAAGATTTTCGACACCCTCCTTCCTTTTTTCTAATGACAGTCGGCCCTCCTTCTTCTCTTCTTGTTCAAATTTTCTTGTTGATCCCTTGCCTACAAGTGTTTTTTCCATCTATTAACCCTTAATCTTGAAAGGGTTTTTGAAATTTTGGTGTTTCTATCTTGATTTTGCAAGAATGGATATAAAAAATCCCTATTTTCTTTCCTTTTGGTTGCTGTAGATTTTTGGTGAGGAGATGAGTATTTATACTCTATAATTTTTCTTATTTGTACTTAGGCCCCAATTCCTTTAAGTGTATTTTTTTTTGCCCCCACATCGTTTTCTTCTTATAATCAAGCTATACCTCTTTTCATTTCTTATAACTCCACCCTAGAACTTTTTGTTTAGTTTATTTTGTTCAATTAAATCCAACCCTCAACATTACTGGGTTAATTTATAATGTCTCGAATTATTTTCCAGGAAATTTATATCCAAAAATTTATGAATTCCTGTTTTATTTAACCTTATGCATGAATTTCTTCACTTTTATTTCCCATGTAGCTAGTTTGAAATTTAAGCAACAGTTATTTTTCCCAGGGTTTACACATCGATTGTATACTATCTGGATGAAAAAAAAAAAGAATGTCCATTAAAAACCATCTTAATGAATTTAATAGAGTAATTTTAGATTTGCAAATTGTTAATGTTAAGTTTGAATATGAGGACCAAGATTTGATTTTATTATATTTGTTACCTCCATCTTATGATCATTTTATTGATACTTTGTTATATGGAAGAGATAATCTTAGTTTAGAAGATTCCAAAGCTTCCTTAAACTCTAGGGAGTTGAAAACGTGAGTGTTAGAGAGTCATAATAATGATCATTCAAAGGGTTTGATTATGAGGGGTATAAAAAATAATGAGGGTTCGAGTAATAGAGGAAGGTTTAGATCAAAATTAAAGTCTAGAAAAATTAAATGCTTCGAACATCATGAAGTATGGTACTTTAGGAAGAATTTTCTAAGTGGAAAAATAAGGGAAATAAGGAAACCTTTGATGTTGCAAATGTTGCTAGTGAATGGGAAATTTTTTATAATGTTGAAAGTGTTCTGGTTATATATATTAGCAACTTAGGTGATAAGTGGATTCTTAATTCGTGTTGCACATATCATTGTTATCCTAATAGAAGTTGATTTGACATTTATGAAGTTGTTAATGGTATTGTTTTATTAAGAGACAATAAAAGGACTTTTTATTGTTGGTGTGGGTATATTTGAATTAGGATGTATGATGATATCACAAGTTGAACATGTTCAATAAGTTTTTTTAGTCTTTTTAATTTCTAAGGTTATGGTTATTTTGCTGAAGATGGGGTTTTAAGAGTTTGTGAGGGTGCTCTTGTCGCGATGAAAAGAAAGCTAGTTAATGGCCTCTACCATATTCAAGGTTTAACATTTATTGATTAAGTTACTGTATCATCTATAGTTGATTCAAATAGTGCTTCTACTCAGCTATAACACATATAGATGTGACATATAAGTGAGAGAGGGATGATAGAGTTAAGAAAGCAAGATTTGTTGTGTGTTAAAAAAATAGGTAAACTAGATTTTTGTGAGCATTGTGTTTATTGTAAATAATGCATGATAAAATTAAAATCAACTTTATTCATCATACCTTTAAGGTCCTTCTCATGTTATGTCAAAAGGTGGAGCATATTATTTGTTGATATTTATTGATGACTATTCTATGAAGGTCTGGGTGTATTTTTTTAAGAGAAAGAGTAATGTGTTTGACACAATGAAAAACCTTGATTGAGAAGTAGACTAATACAAAGATCAAACACTTAAAAACTGATAATGACTTATAATTCCGATTAAGTAAGTTTAATGAGTTTTGCAAGAATAAAATAATTGCGAGACATCACACTATGAGAAATATACCACAACAAAATTAGGTCACAAAACATATGAATAAAACACTCTTAGAAATAGCACATTGTATACTTTCACAAGCTGAATTCTCAAATGACTTTTGGGCTGAAACAATTAATATGGCTTGTTATTTGGTGAATAAATCTTAATTGATATTTTTTTAGTTGAAGACTTCAGAGTTATCGTATGGTTCTCTTGCTGATTACTTTAAACTGGGAATATTTTGTTGTCCTATTTATGCTCATGTTAAAGAAGATGAACTTGGGCCGAGAGCAAGAAAATTCATAGTCTTAGGCTATGTATCTAGGGTGAAAGGATATCAGTTGTGGTGTGTTGATCCTAAGTCACCTAAGCTTAAAAAGTAGTGCTAAAAATGCTTTAGCTGAGCTTCTTAAGGAAGTGGTGTAGGATATTGTTGATAAAAATGTACTTAGAGAACAACCTTACAATATTGATATAGGAAGAAAAAAAATAGAAAAAAGCACTAGTTAAGTGTGATTATGTTGATTTGGTTATTTTTTCCTTGAATGTTGTAGATAATCTTAATAATCACCAGCCTTGTTGTTATAAAAAGATAATTTCTTGCAAAACATCTTACTTAGTGGATGATTGCTATGAATGGAGAGATTGAGTATCTTTATAAAAACTAGACATGGAAGCTTGTTAAACCACCATAAGAGAAAAGATGGAATCCTAGGGGTTGAGGATGAAATGTTTGAAGCACACCTAGTTGCTAAGGGCTTTATACAAATAAAAGGTGTTGACTTCAATGAATTGTTCTCTTTAGTTGTGAAGTATAGTTCCATTCAGGTATTGGTTGCCTTATTTGACTTAGAGCTTGAGTAACTAAATATCAAAATAATTTTTCTATTGGTGAGCTGGATGAGAGGATCTATATTCATTAAAAAGAGAGAGTTTTATTGCTTAAGGTAAGGAAAACCATGTGTGCTTATTAAAAAGGTTATTGTATAGCTTGAAGCAGTCACTGATGTAGTGGTATAAAAGGTTTGATACTTTTATGCTTGGATATAGTTATTTTAAGAGTGAATATGATATTGTGTGTATTTCAAGAAGCTCTCGGATGGTTCATTTATTACTTTTTATTGTATAATGTGACTGATTAGGTGCATAGTCACTACTATGTTTCTTAACTTTGATACCTAAAATTGTACCCACTTAACTAAGATCTTTCATTTTAAAAATATAAGTGAGACACCTTTTGGTTTCAACTTTTCCAATCATATTAGTGCTGAAGATTAACATGTCATCTACGTAAAGACAAATAATCACACAAAAATCCTTTGTAAATTTGGAATACATACACTTATTGACATTATTGTGATGAAAAACATTCAACAAAACTGCTTTGTCAAACTTCTCATGCAATTGTTTCGGAACTTGTTTTAAACCATATAAAAACCTTACCAATTTATAGACTTTTTTTTTTTTAATCATTTTCAGGAAGTATAAAACCCTCAAGTTACTCCATATATAATTCCTTCTTTAAATCTCCATTTAAGAAAGTCATCTTGACATCCATGTGATGAACATACAATTTATAAATTGATGTCAATGTAATTAAAACTCCAATGGATGTAATTCTTGCGATTGGATAATAAGTGTTAAAATAATCAGCACCCTCTTTTTTAGTAAAGCTTTTGGTGACTAATCTTGCCTTGAAATTTTGTATAGAACCATTAGTATTATATTTTATTCTAAACACCCACTTACATCATATTGGCTTAGAATCTGAAGGTACATCTACTAGGACCTAGGTATTGTTAAACAATATTGAATTCATTTCATCATTTACCGTTTCTTTTCAAAAGACAACATCCCTAGAAGACATAGCTTCACAAAATATCTTTCGATCATCTCCCACATTTAGAATCATAGATGTTCTTTTCAATACTGTGTTTCTATCACCTCCCACTAAAAATATAATTAAATCAATAGAAATATAATTTGTATCTACATGTTTTTCCTTCATAACTATTTGACTCCTTTTAGGTTCACTTGAACCTATTTCTTCTAGGTTTTTACACTTTTCACTTAAAGTTAAGTTGAGAGTCATTACTATTAGATCTGGTTCTTGCATATTTGAATCACTTATAAATTTATTTTTGATAAATTCAATATGTACAGATTCAACTATGACATTAGTTTATAAATCCAAAAGCCTATAAGCTTTTGAATTTTGTGCATAAACAATCCAAAAGTCTTGTACAAAGCATAACATACATAAGACTTCAAATGGCACTATCATATTCTAGTTGTGCTATTATTTTATCACAATAATTATTTAACATCATAATAGAGTCAAATGGGGTATTAACATTGATAAGTATCCATATAATAGCATTAGAAAGCTTACTAAGAGTAGAGGTGAACAAAAAAAATTGAAAAACTGATTAAACCAAGAAAACCAAAAAAACCAAACCATGAAAAAAAACCGATTAAACCGATTAAACCGATTAGAATATTTAGAAAAACTTCTAGTTCGGTTTTGGTTTCATAATGCCAAAACCAATAAACCCCAACCAAATCAAACTGATTCAGATTAAAAGAAAAGATACTATAAAAAAATGCTTTCTATTCTAACCCACTAACACTAGTAACCGACCCCTCCCTTTAGAGTCCCTAACCCTTGGCTTATTCTTTTACGTTCAATAACAAGTAAAAAAAAAAACCCTCTATTCTAACCCCTTTGCCTAGCCTCCCTAGTACAATTGTTTTCTTCCCAACACTTTTCTCTTTGTTAAATGGTTGGAATGCACCTCCAGCCCCATTTCTTTTCACTTTTGTCATTGTTGCCTTTCTTGGCAAATCCTGCAAGAATCAAACACAAAATAAACCCTCTTTTTTTTTCGTATCATTTTCCAAACTCAAAAGGGTGGTGGTCATTATATTACCTGTTTTTTAGGTGGATCTGGGAATTGATTCTACAACTGGATAGATCTAAGCCAATCAGATTTCTTCTTGTGATCGTTATTATTGATGTTGTTGTTACTTTTGTTTCTCTTATTATTATTCTATTATCATTGTTCTTGATGATCATCATCATCATGATTATTATCATTTTCTTCTTGGATATGAAACTCTGATTGTTGTTGTTTAGTAGATGTGGATTTGAGGCACTCGTTTTACTTGAATTTATATGCACATTCATCATACACAATAACCGAGTGTAGGTTTTTTCGGTTTTTGACATAAAAACCGAACCAAACCGAAACCGGTCGGTTGAAATCGGTTTCAGTTTATTTATTTATTTTTTTATAAAATTTCAGTTTGGTTGTTTTTATAGGTAAAAACCGAACCGAATTGAAAATGATCACCCATAACAAGAGAGCTTATCCATCATGACTTTCACTTAATTTACTGCACAATAGAAACTCATACTTATAAACACTTATAAGGGAATGTTTCTTTTAGATGTAGGATAGACATTTTTTCTTTTTTATTTATTTATAAACTACACCAACAACGCCCTCTAATTATTTTTACCTTTTCACTTTAGCCCTTGTATAATTTTCACTTTTTCATGTCCAAATAACTACATATCTGTCATCGTATGACCTATGCACCATCCTTACGAAATCCTCGCTATGAAAGGAAGTTTTCTTCGTTTACATGTTCGTCAGTTTTCAGATAAAAAGGAAAAGGCAAAACTGTTCTGTCATGCCAGCTTTGTTGAAACAATGTATATATGGTTTTGGACCCAACAAGAAACACAAAGTAATCCAAAATTCAACCATGAAAATTGAGAAAAGAGAAAACAACAATCCACAAGTG
>Ga0325414_1002289_pt1 | contig 19263 bp, 10 predicted proteins | sample PopdelMetagenome_8_FD_206183 | JGI IMG/M metagenome (GOLD analysis project Ga0325414, IMG submission 206183) | Populus deltoides microbial communities from Bellville, Georgia, United States - Leaf-PdKOR-R3 | ecosystem: Host-associated > Plants > Phyllosphere > Phylloplane/Leaf | place: USA... | reverse complement strand
ACCACCGCCAGCATCGCCACACCTCAGGTAGTATTATCACCTCCTCTAATCTTAATTTAATTTTATATATCTATTGGGAAAAAAAAACTTAAATTCATATTAAAAAAGTCTTGTTTTGTTATTGGTTGTTGTTGAAAATGGCTGGAGACGGCCTTCGTGATTTTGAGCTATCAAATTCGACGGCGCTATCTCCTCTAGACGGCCGTTACTGGAATAAAGTCAAGCATTTGTCTCCTCGTGAGTGAATACGGTCTCATTTATTATCGTGTTCCTGTCGAGGTACTTTTTGTTTCTGATGGATCCAGCACCATAAAACCCCTCTAAAATATATTTTATTTAAAAAAAATCCAAAAAAAACAAAAGAATACAGCTCAAGCGTCATATCTCGAACCTAGTTGCCAAGAAGCATGAGCGCACGTATTGGGCATCCACACTAGGGGTGGATAGGGTTATCTTTCTTTTTTAAATTTATTTTTAAAAAAATTATTTTTTAAATATTTTTGTGTTTATTTATTATTAAAAAAATTGATTAATGAAAAATATTTTTTATTTAAAAAAAATTTGATTTGGTTTTTAGAAAAGTGTTTTCCTGAAAAATTTGGGTGGAAAACACTTTTCGGAAATTGTGAAAAATTTAGAAATGTCATATTATTTGCTAATTATATCAAATTTGATCCTTAAACTTTTGATTATTATATATATTTTATTTTAAATATTTATTTTTCAATTTCATCTCTTAAAATTTAATTTTTATATTAACTTTGATCCTTATTTTTATAATTGTTATTTGTCTTTTCCTTATCATTTTTTTATTAAAATTTTTATGTATCAAATTTGGTGCTCATTCTTTTAATTGTTATTTATTTTATTTGAAATAATTTGTGAAATGTTAATTATTATTATTTTAATTTCTTCATCTTTCATTTTTTATTTTTATTTTTTTGATTTGATCTCTATTATTTTGATTATTTTTTTTTTGAGATAATTTATGAAATTATATTTTTTTTCAATTTCATTCTCATTCAACTTTTTTAATTTATAAGATTTGTTCCTCATTATTTTAATAAACTTGAGAAAAATAAAACATTAATAAGTTATTTTCCAGCTCATTTTCCATAACATAACCAAACACTAGAAAATGTTTTCCAATTTTTTTTTCATTACACTACTAAGCATCAGAAAATAATTTACTTTTCCGGAATTTACTTTCCAAAAAGAAACTATTTTCCAGTAAATAAACGGAGCCTAGGTGCATATCCATAAAGGGTTCTTGCCCACCACCACCCAGGGTGCTAGGTTTGTATCTTTATTGCTCTTGTAGGCTTGGGCTATCATGTCCAAGCTTAATATATTTGAGATATTTGAGTTCGAGTAGTGTGTTTAAAATCATTTTTATTTTTAATGGACTTGAACATCTTTCTTGGACCTAATATTTACTATAGAATTTTTCTTGAACCTCACACAAATTTCTTAATATTTTATACCGATTCAATATGTATTATTTGAGTATAATACAATTCAAAATATCATAATAGTGAAATTACAACTCAACCCTTTTTTCTTTACAAAAGACAAGAATTATAAGCTATAAGTACACCATGAATTTTACAAATTAAAAGCTCACAATCTCTTTATTTTTTAATATTTTAAACATACTTATTTTCAGAATTTATCTTTTTAAAATATTATTGTACGTTTTCTCTCTACAAAATTATTGAAGTCCTCATGTCTATCAACAATGATTTTTTTGCTGGTACCAATTATTGATGATCTGACTTATCAGATACCACCTCTACTACTATAGCTATTGCCCACCTTAACTTACTAAATATTACATGCTATTAGTTAACAACATTCTAGACTCTTCATATCAAGTTATTAAATACCTTAACTATAAAAATTGGATCAGATTGCTTGAATTAAAATATCAATAAATTATTAATATATCAATTTTATTTTGAAATATTTTGAATATTGGTACTTTTCCCTGAGTCTTTTATTTTTTTTAATGTTTTAATTTTCAGGTTTTAATGTCCATGGATATTTCAATGTCAGCTTTATTATAACATGTAATGTTATTATTTTTATCTCTAAACTTTTTTTTTCTCATAAATTTGGTTTAATTTAAGTTATCACATGTAATTTTATTATTTTTATCTCTAAACTTTTTTTTTCCTCATAAATTTGGTTTAATTTAAGTATTATTTCTCGGATTAAATGGTTGTTGAAGCTTTCACAAATCCCTGAAGTTATCGAGGTCCCGAACTTTAGTGAAGAAGTCAAGGCTTATTTGGAAGGGTTAATTGATGGATATAGCATGGATGACGCGTTGGAAGTTACAAATATCGAGGAAGTGGCTAACCATGATGTAAAAGCAGTTGAATATTTCTTTAAAAAGAAATGCCCGGAGATTTCCAAGGTTAAAAATCCTATCTTACTTGCCAGAGATAGCTTGCCACGTTATTGGATTTTTTTGCGATTGCCTAATGATGATTCTTTTGCTGGTGTAGTTTGAAAATAAAATAAAATATGTATCTTATATTTCAAAGAAACATTTTCTCTTAAATATTTATAAGTATATATTTTTATTGTATAGTAAATTAAATAAAAGTTATGAGGATGAACTTTTTTATTGAATTTCTAATTTTATTATATAAGTATTTACAATATTAAAAAATAACATTTTATATTTAATATGTATTATTTTTTTAAAAAATTTTGTTTTTTTATTTTTTATAATTAATTTTGACATTTGTATGTAAGAATTGAAATAAAACTAAATAGTAACTATTTAATTTAATCTAAAATATAATTATTTCATTAATAATCATGTGGTTTTGTTAACAATCATAATATTTAATAAACTTATTATTTCATCAAGAATATATATTAATAAACTTAGTTACATCACTAAAATGTTATCTATAAATAAACACTTTAAAACAACATTACGACGCTACTCTGAGCCGATTCTTTATTGGTTTCCATTTATAAACAGTATTTCAACATCTTTCTCTTGAAAATTTGCCTCAGGTGCTTGAATTTTTCCATTTTGCTTGCACATCTGAGGATATCAATAATGTTGCCCATGCATTGATGCTGAAAGAAGCAATGAATGTAGTCGTATTTCCGGTCATGGATAAATTGACCAAAGCCAGATGTAAATTGGCTAAGATAACGCTTCCATTCCGATGCTTTCTCGCTCTCATGGACAGGTGATATGGCTACCTCTAGCATGCAATGATATGCCTTGATTTACAAAACTATTTTAAAAAGCAAATTAATCACATCTTTGTTGATCCTATCAATTTGGTTCTTATCCTTGCTGTCAAAATTGCTGTTTTTTTATGATCGGTGCGGTATTTATAACTATGGCTTCCTCTAAGACTTGTTTGTTCATAAAGTGGTGACTTTGTTGCTTTCATTATCTGTAGCCAGCTTCACCAACAACTTTGGGAAAGGAAATGACAATTTTTGCGGCCAGGCTAAGCGCACGAAGGCACGGAATTTCTCAAGTTAAGATAAAGGGGAAGCTTGCTGGTGCTGTTGGAAACTGCAATGCCCATCTTTCAGCATATCCCAGTGTTAAGTGGCCTCAAATTGCAAGAGAGTTTGTTGAATCTCGTGGATTGTTTTTTAACCCCTATGTTGCTCAGCTATAATTTTTGTGCTTATTAATCCTGCTCAGTTTCCACATTAAAAGCTAGTCAATTAGTTCATAATAACATTTAAATTCATTCGAAACATCATCTGTAACTAGCTTAGTTGCTTCACTGCCTACATCAGTGCTTAAATATAGGAACTCGAAGGAATGAGAGCATGGAGGGCGATAAGTTTTCATTGATTGATGATATAAAATTTGTGAGTAGTTACATGGAAACTCCGTGTTGAAGGAAGATGCGATGAAGGCTGCACAAGCATCACTTCTTCTCCTTTAGCTTTTCTCTCTCTCGATATTTTTGTCCCATGTTTAATGCATCAGGTCTTCCTGCTGACAATGTGGCTTTGTGCTTGCTTTGCAGATTGAGCCACATGACTACATGGCAAGACTTTTCTATGCAATTATTGTTTTCAACACTATATTGATTGATTTTGATAGAGATAAATGGGGCTATATATCCTTGGCATACTTAAGCAGGCGAACGATCTGGTGTTGAATTGACACTCTGAATTTTGAAGTAGTTATTTGCTCAAGATTTTGAAACAGACAACCAAGGCTGGTGAGATTGGGTCCTCGACTATGCCTCACAAAGTAAATCTATTGATTTTGAAAACAGTGAAGGCAATCTTGGTAAAGCCAAATGAAGCTTATCTCATCTCGGTGAGAAGTTGCCAATTTCACTTTGGCAGGTAAGGCGGCCCACTTCCCTTTCGTTATTCAGATACTTGTCTATAGTATTAAGTTGTTGCTTGGAGTTCATATGGTATACCAAGTTAAAGAATTGTGTTGAGATCCTTCCTAAATGAAGCTTCTGAAGTTATTCCTCTATATCATCATAGACCTAGAAGTGAGGTTTCTTTTGTTTTCAAATTCCTTAAATTCATTTTATTCTTGCATAAGTTTGGTCTTAAGAAGTAGTATGGTCCTTGTGTAGCTGCTCTAGTTGTATGCATCTATATATAGGCTACAGGTATTTAGGTAGTTTTTTGAAAGTTCTGTTGCATTGTACTATTTGCAGCGTGACTTGACAGATTCAACTGTTCTGAGGAATATGGGCGAAGGCTTAGGACATTCTCTTCTCACCTACAAAAGTGCATTGCAGGGAATGGCAAAGCTTCAGGTATGTGATATAACACATGTAATGCGCCTTCTCTCCTGAGAAGTGCATGCAAAGCAGTTCATTTTTGTGCTTCTTTTTTGCAGTAGAATTGAGTTCTCCTCCTCCTCCAAATCCTCCTTCTTGATAATGAAGCTTCCATTGAGGGTTAGCTGATTAAGATATCGTGATTGCTGGAGAATGCTTTGATTGCTTCTACATTCAGCTTTTGTTCTGATTGAACTAAATATCTCATTTAGGTTAATGAAACTCGCTTGAGTGAAGACTTGAATCAATCATGGGAGGTGCTTGCTGAACCAATACAGACTGTATGTACCTTTCCTTTTATCGATCTTTAATTTTCTTGTCTCATTTGTACGAAAAATGTCGTTTCTCAATGATTCTTTAGATTGATGAATCTAGAGTCTTCTCTATCTAAGCTCAAAGTTTTCTACCTCCAATACTGTTTACTAGTTTTGAGTCCCATCATATTCTTAAATCATTCCCAATCCTTTGGAACGACAAATTCTGCACTGGTGATGCGCCGATATGGTGTTCCAGAGTCATACGAGAAGTTGAAAGAACTAACCAGGGGAAGAGCAGTTACCAAAGATAGCATAAAGGAGTTTACTGAAGGCCTGGAATTACCCGAAAAAGCAAAGGATTATCTTTTGGAGTTGACATCCCATACCTATGTTGGAGCGGCCATTGAATTGGGTCAGACTGTAGATATTGCTATCAACTTGGTTAATGGGGTGACAACTTTATAAGTTGATGGTGGAAAGATGTTAAGGGATCACCAGCTATCATATTGTTGTACCGAAGAATCAGGTATATGTAGTCCAACTTCAGTTTTGACCGGGTACAATATGATTCACGATATGTTTTGATAGGGGGAGAGAGAGAAATTAGATTTCTTGCTTGAATATTGTAAAATTGCTATTGAAATGATCGTGTCTTGTAAGCCTATTAAGAAAACTCGCGGTGGGAATTTTGCAGCCAGTCTTATTGACCTTATGATCAATTTATCCGGCCTGATTTTACAGTTCCCCCCTTTTTAATCTCCGAAACTAGTAGGTCTCTGGGAAATTTGGTCAAGTTCTTTCTGCTGGGAATGATGATCTTGAAGCGGATCATTTTTTGAGTGAAACCTAATTGGCGACACTTATTCACTTCCAAAGAAAGCATTAGTGAATGAAGCAATAACATCAGTCGAGACCTGAATATTTTTTTTCGAGCAAGGTTTCTTGGTTACTTTAGAGGGTATAACAAAAATTCTGCAGAACTAACAATTCTTTGGTTTGGAATTAGTGATAATCGAAGTAATCTTGCCCAACCTCGCGATATCTTATATCAGATCCTTGTTAACCATTGTAGATTATCATCTGTCCTGGTCAAATGTCTGTATAGAATACGATAAGAAGCTGGCGAATGGGCCACCAATGTGAAAATTTAGTGGCACTGTGTCCAATAGAGCATGGAGATTCTGGTATTCCTTTCCTGCTGCAACAAACTACAGACCTCATGAGCTCAATACGTAATGCAAACCGCAGGCCGTTAAAGTATAAGACGACAAAAATGTTGGGCTTGCTATGACCATATCTCATTGATAAGAGCAGAGCCACATATATTTGGGAGATGGTAATTAACCTGACCCGAAAGCCACTGGATCATCCTATCTACTCGGCACAATCCACGTGGCATTACGCAATTAACTGCTTATCTAGTTTACACTCCATTCCAAGGTTCCATGCCCAATACTCAAATATTCTGCTAGCAACATTTCAAGAAAAGCAAAGCTTTTGCACTCTTTTTCTGTTTTTCCTGCTAACTTGGACATCCAGCTAAAATGGAGACTGGTATAGCATGCTGTGCTCGAGGGGCTTACTTACCTGGTGTTTCTCAGCATTCAAAAGCTTCAATGTCTCCACGGTCCATTTCTCCGTCCTTCGCTACGAGGGTATAGATATCTAATAAATAACACCTGTGTATTACTAATTGCATATAGAAATGCTATGCATGTTTCAGTATTTCCAGGTAGACTTGGAGATGCGGAAATGACAATTTTACATGAATATCTATTTTTCATGCGTACAACATTTGTGGGAAAAAAAGTTGTAAAAGGATGTCTAAAATACATGACAGAGTCTGAAATCAAGCTCGCTATTTGGGGAGACGTTGCGCTCCATACCAAGATCATCACTAAGGGTTTCAAAAGCAAAGAACTCTTCCCTTGTGACCAGATGTGAGATTGGTGATAGCCTGGTATGGTATTTTTTGTAATTTTGTTTCATACAGTTCTAGCTATGATCGTAATAGCTAAAGTTCTTTTCTTCCTTTTCCGACTGTAGGAAGAATTCCTTTCAAAGGCAACTCCAGATAAGGGACTGATTAGGGTGATGATGTGCATGGGAGAGGCATTGAGGACCATTGCCTTCAAAGTCAGGACTGCTTCCTGTGGAGGAACGGCTTGTGTGAACTCCTTTGGAGATGAGCAGCTTGCTGTGGATATGCTTGCCAACAACCTTCTTTTTGAGGTTTGATTTGAAAAAAAAATTGATTTGTCACTAATTTAAGCTTGCTTAATGATGGACTATAGCTGAATTTTGCTAGATAGCATAGTTACCTCGCCAGATTTGTTTTTTGGGACAAGTGAGAAGGGACACTGTATCCATGAGAAAAACTTCATCATTGAAAAGACATTTGTTACATGATTTTGAGTGGCTTAAATGGATACACTAGGTCTAGCGGTTACATTCTGATTCAATTTGGTGATCACCTTTTGAACACAGTTCTTTCATTTATAAATAACGACTAGTGATTTTGATGCGTAGGCTTTGACTCACTCGCATTTCTGCAAATATGCTTGCTCTGAGGAGGTCCCTGAACTGCAAGACATGGGTGGCCCCGTTGAAGGTCTGCGTATATACAACTAGTCTAAAACAATCAATTTTGACCGGAAATCATTAACTTTTTACCCTGTCTAGGAAGGAAAGTAGCCTTACGTGATTGTGATGATATGAACAGGTGGATTCAGTGTTGCTTTTGATCCACTTGATGGTTCCAGCATTGTCGACACAAATTTCTCTGTGGGCACCATCTTTGGAGTGTGGCCAGGAGAAAAATTAACTGGGGTAACGGGGAGAGATCAAGTGGCTGCAGCCATGGGCGTTTACGGTCCTCGAACTACATACGTTCTTGCTCTTAAAGACTACCCTGGCACCCATGAGTTTCTTCTTCTTGATGAAGGTGGGGCTTCGATACTATCATCAAATACTCAACCTAGACAAGGGGCAATTTTTTTATCACTGTTATGATCATCTCATATTCAGTCCAGCAGTTGCTGTACCCTCTTGCCTTGTTCAGTTGTTCTGTTCTATACTGCAGAGAAATCAGGTTTCACCACAGTTACTGGGTGCCTAAATCTATACATTTCTCTCTGAAAGAATCTGTTTGTTTCTTTTTTCAGGAAAATGGCAACATGTCAAAGAGACAACAGAGGTTGGTGAAGGGAAACTTTTCTCCCCTGGAAATTTGAGGGCCACATTTGACAACCCTGACTATGAAAAGGTTTTTATTTTACCTTTTCCCTTTTCTATTGAATGGAGGAGGAGGAGATGTTCCGCTAATTATCGTTATTTGTAAAACACAAGCTGTTCTGTCTCTTACCAATGCCTTTATTTCTCACTCAACAGTTGATCAACTACTACGTAAAAGAGAAGTACACCTTGAGATACACAGGAGGGATGGTGCCAGATGTCAATCAGGTGATTATAACTTTTGCCAAGAAATGTTACTCCCATATTTTCTTTTCGAGGCTAATTCCATAGATGTCTAACGGAGTGTGTTATCCATTATCCACAGATCATAGTTAAAGAGAAGGGTGTCTTCACCAATGTGATTTCTCCAACTTCCAAAGCCAAGCTGAGATTGTTATTTGAGGTTGCTCCTTTGGGGTTATTGGTTGAAAAAGCTGGGGGTTACAGTAGTGATGGTCACAAGTCTGTGCTAGACAAGGAAATAATAAATCTTGATGACAGAACTCAAGTTGCATATGGATCCAAGAATGAGATTATCCGATTTGAGGAAACTCTGTATGGGAAATCAAGGCTCAAGGCCGAGGGTGTTCCTGTTGGAGCTGCTGCTTAAGAGAAAGTGCTAGCTTCTCATGCCTTAATTTATTTGTTTTGACCAAAATTTAAGCTATCATGTATACGGATTTGTGCAGTAGTGCGTGGAACATTCAAATAACGGAGACTTCTACAATTAAAAGATTAGATTTGTGTGATCATGAAAATTTAGCAGGAATGATGACTTCTCTTTCCTTGGCATGTTTTCTTCTCTGATACGTTTGATTGAAAGTTGAAAATATATAACCACTCTTTAAGGGAAGTATATATAAATTTTTTTCCCTTTTAAAGGCAGGTGATCATAATTTTGTACCGGGTTATATTGAAGTTTCTGCTGCTGTTAAGGGGAATTTGCATCCTTTGTTTCAGCTCTACTCGTTTTTCTAATATTTATTTAACGAATTTTGGTAAATTCAGAGTCAAATTTTTTTGAGTGTTTGTTTTCTCAGAAGTCTATGTGGAAAAATGAGTAATTACACGAAGTAGCTATAGTACTGTCACTTGAGCGGCAATAAAGATGGTTGGTCTTGGAATTATCCCTATTTCTTTGTCTTAATTCTCAGACCACGCCATTCTTTACTTTGGTACTTCTTAGGATTCCCTTGCAGCATACCTCGGCTTTCTTATAGTTAACGTATTCTATTTGTCAGCTCAAGATTATCATAATCCTAAGGACATTCGGATGTACTCTATTTAGAGCGAACCTTAAAATTTGATTTCTTGAAAATTGCAAGGTAAAGGGTTTTTGCTGACACAAGTTGAGGCAGAGCCCTATACTAAACAAGATACTGGTAAACATGGTATGCATCTGCTCTTTACATTCGATTTTCTTTCCATTAAAACCAACATGTAACAATGGGAAGCACGAGTTCTTTTTTATTATTTTATTCATTAATTGTTGTGAACTTTGGAACCTACAAGCTACGACTCTTCTTTTTAGTCTAATCATAACAGTTACCTTCCATGTAGGAGGTCGAAGCAGGAGTGGTGAAATGGCGTGGATCGGTTGGAGGCATAGTTGATGCACCTATAGAGAAAGTCTGGACAATGGTTTCTCAAACCAAGAAACTAGCAGAATGGATGCCAATGGTGGAAAGATGCACTGACTTGGTTGGGGAAGAAGGTGTTCCAGGTTATGTTCGGTTAGTGTCAGGATTCATGTTCCCTCAACAAGATGGTGACAGATCATGGATCAAGGAGAGGTTGGTTTCTCTGGATTCTACATCACACATCTATGTTTACAAAATGGAAGCCAGCAATGTCGGTTTGGATGGATCAATAAATACATTAAAACTTGTTGATTATTGGGATGATTCCACACTAGTTAACTGGTCATTTCAGATAGACCCTTTGGAAGGCGCCTGCGAGGATAGCATAATAGATTATCTAGGATTTCTGTATAAATCTGGCATTAACAGGATTGAAGGTGCTATAAAAGCTTCATCGATAGGAGTTTGATTAATATCATGGGTTCTGTCACTGCTAGACTATCCAACAAAGTGCAGTGTTGGTTTGCCAAAATGTGTTCTTTGGCTGTTTGGAGTAAATTCCAAAGGAAAAGGAAAGATATTTCATCATTTCTACTTGTACTTTGCTTTTCAAAATCTTCCGTTACGTTATCAGCATTTCAATGAAAACAATTTCTCAGCTTCAAAATTCAGTATTTAACGATCATTACTATTTTTTTTTAAATCACCAGTTAACTCTTTAAATTTTATAATTTTATGAGTAAATATATATATAACGTGTCAAATTAAGTTAAAATTCAAACTCGGTTAAAATCGGTAAAATCATAAGTTAAAAAAATTTAACCCACAAAAGTTAAAAAATTTACTGTCTTCCTGTCCGAGTTTCCTGACACTCCATTACATAGTCTTCATTCCCTAGTCTCTCATTTCCCTGTTGCCAAAATCTTAAATTTTCAACCTTAGCAGACTAACACTAGCATTAAAAAATCTTGGGTATGGGGAAGCTTTATACTGTATTTTAGATCAGGAAAACATGATTGGAGGATCGAAATCATGGGAAGACAGAGGTAAATGATGAAGAATCAAAGGAGTAAAATAAGAAATAAGAATATTTATATAGAGAGAAATATTATGTTTTAGAATAATCATTGTTAACTACAAAGAAAGACGACAAAGACTCAGAGAGAACTTGAAATACATGTCTGCTTGGTGGGATATTTGAACATTATTTCTAGAACTTGTTACTTACATAAAAAAAGGTGGAAGGTGAGGTGAATTGATGTCATTTTGTATGTTTTTATTCTCGTTGTCACTGGTTCACTGTATTGGTCTCTGTTAATTTTTTTTTGAAGTTGGTGATATAACTTAGAATGTTGTATCATCTCACTAGTTGCCTACAGTGTGTTTCAAGACTTGTCATCTAGAAAATGTTCTGAAACTCTATCAATAAAAATATAGTTGTTCAATTTTATTTTTTTTTCTTTTCGTATTTTTAAGTTATTTAAGCCATGTATTAATTTTTATTTGAATTATATATTTTAAGGTATTTGGATATTTGTATTGTTTATTTCACTTTTATTTTAATTATGTTATATTATTATTTACTACTTGACTGGAATTGTCAATATATAATTAATTAAAATATTTTTCTTATTATTTTACCATTCAAGTTTATAATTCAAATTTATATTATATGTTTCGTGCTGGAAAAAAATATTTTTAACAAGTATCATTACCTACCACGAGAACTCTTGCGTTCTACTGTGAATGTACCCTTTTTTTTTATTTTTACTAGTGTAAATACGCGCTTCGATGGGTTCTCCACCTGGGCTGGCCTCTTAAATTACAAAACAAGGTTTTGGGCCTTATATAGAGTGTGGGATAGTTTCATGGGGCACCCAAACGAGGCAGACTTGGATGTGACTGCAGATTGGTTCATTTTAGAACGCGCTATCTTCAAGGCCCGAAGACCCATGTCCATTAGGCATAAACACAACATATATAGTTGATAGCCACTGATTCTCGGAAAGTCACAATCACAGTATAGTTGTTTTAGTCGATAAACCATGAGGTTGCAACCTGTTTGGTATAGGAAAAAACATATTTTATAATTTATGGATCCCATAATGTTTTTGTGTTTGAAATGCAAGGGAAAAAAAATCATGAAAGAGCTGCTTTGTGCTGATGAACCTTGCTACATTGTTAAGTGAATAGTAAAGCATGCTACACTATTCACTAAACAGTGAAAGCATGCTCTACGGTTTTGGTCCAAAGCTTAAAATGTATTGAACCGGATCTGATCCAGTAAAATAAAAAAATTATTTTTATTTTTTAATTGTATTTTATTCGAAAAACTAGTGTTTAATATTATTTAATAAAACTACATAAATTAGACGGAGAGCGCTTGAACACGTAACATTTGCAGAATTTGATCGTAATTTCAAATTGTAGATAGTTTAATAGAATAATAAAAATATTTTATATAAAGTATTATTTATTTAATGATATAATAGCAATAGTTAAATCTATAATATTTAAATTAAAAACTATTAATATTAATATATATTTTTTAAAAATTATTTCATAATCTCAATTTCAAAAGCATTCTTAACCAAACACATTAAACAACTTTTTATTCAATTTTAATTTCAACCACAGTTTTTACCAAACATACATAAATACTAACTTAACCTCAACTAAAAATACTTTTTTATAAAATAATTTTTTTTCAAATCACAATCATAACAACTACTAAACTATCAAACACATTAAAAAAATTAGCAGATGTAATGTTATGACGAGATCGAGTGAAGTAAAAAAGGCTTCACACCAACAAATTTTCATATCATGGTTATTACTGGTTTCTGGTTTGCTCTTTTCGATGTTCTACCTCTTCTTGAGGTGCGAGGAATTCCTTGCAAGGTAAAAAACTTACCTAGAAGTGAAAAAGGGACTAAAGAGATGGCTCAATGAAAAATAAATACAATGTGGGTTTGAAAGGTGAAGCAGGTGCAGGTTTTGGAAGTTGACAGACAGGTTGAGCTGTACGTACAAACCCATTCCTGATGCTTTCTTTAAGCATTGTGATTCTTGAAAGCCATTTCTCAGCTATAAAGTATGTGTTTTTACTATCACTTTCATGCATTCATGGACACCCACCACCACAATTTCTATCTCCTGCGCTTTTATACTCTTCTGGAAGAGTAGTGTCTGCCGTCCTTTTTATTATTATTACTAAGAATGTGTTTAGTTATGGTGTTTTTTTTAAAAGTATTTGTTAATTAAAATAATATATTTTTTTATTTTTAATATTAACACATAAAAATATAAAAAAAATACATAAAAATCATCATTTTCATACTTTTTCACGCCAAAATCAATTTAAACTATAAAAACAAACACTCCCTTGATTTTTTAATACATCCATCAAAATATCCATGCTACTGCTAAAGTACGGGAATGCATAGCATCACAAAGAAATATATAATAATTAATGGACCATATGATGCTAATACATCCATCTATCTTTGGCGTATTATACATAGGAGATTTGAAATCAATATTTAATTATCTCTTAATAATTTAAATTTTTAAATTGAGAAAGTTAATTAACATTATATCAGAATTTTTATTATCAAATGATTACAAGTTTCATTCTTTCAGTTATTATATTTTTAAAAAATCAGCATGAAAAATAATAAGAATGAATAAATTTTAAATTTAAAAATCTTTCATGAGAGAGTATGCTATAGAGTTAATATTACATTCCTTTAATTAAATTAAAATATTCATAACCTTAAACTTTTTATAAGTCATCATTCAAGAAACTAATATTTTAAAATTTTGAGTTGAGGTAGTTATTCAATATGAGATTTCAGCTTTTATATATTATCAAATGATCATGCGTTTCAATATTCTTTTAATTAATTACATTTTAAAAAATCCAGCAAATAGAAATATTAATGAGTATGTGTAATTAATTACTTGAGATAGTGTGTTATAGAGTTAACATCACACTCTTTTAATGAAATTAAGAAAGCCAGCTCTTAAACTTATTAATTAGCTGAGGACGTTTATTTATACACTCGGAATGCTACAGTAGCGAGCACAAAAACTAAGGACACCATTAATGTTTTTGGTTTTTTAATTTTTTGGAAAACCAAAACTATCTCATGTTTATTGTTCATAGCTTTTTAAAGTTATTTATTTAGAATATCTTACATAGACTCGATTTAATTTAAAAAATAAGAAGGTATATTATAAGTTAAAATATATATAAAAACCAATAATATTACATTTTTAGTTACCACGGTGATATATATTGTTACAGTGACATAATAACAAGACTATATGATAATGGTTGAGATGATGTTAATAATGATAGGTTATGATAAAACTAAATCGATAGTGAATATTATTTTTATTTAAAAAATAATGATAATTGTATAAGTTACTGGTCATGATATGATAAAAGTGACTGCAATTAATATTAGAGTAATTAATTATGACTACAAATATTTTCATTATATATATTTGTGAAGGCTGTATAATTAATGATGGTGGTGATGTAATTAAAGATAATTATGGTAATATTGAAAAAGAAGATAACGGTGAAGAAATAACAATAAAAATGAAGATTGAGATCGATGGTCACAACGGACGTGATGATCATATATAACAATATTGAGAATGATATTGATTGTAATGATGCATGGCTGTGGTGGTAATTAATTAGTGGTATATTATAAAAAATCCAAAATCATTAAATAATTAAAAGATTATTTTCTATGGTTTTTAAAATTATTCATAAAAAAAAAGAAAGAAAACCGTAATTATATCGAACAGCATCTAAAACAGCAAAAATCAGCAGGAGTTGGTGGAAAGAGTTCCTGCATTCGGTATCACCTGCATTGATTGTGATGGGTCAAGTTTTCTTCTGTTTTAGCACTAAATTCATAATGATCATGGGAATAATATTTTTTATTCAAACTCTTTTTAAAATTTAGGTAGAAACACCGAGATAAGGAAGAAATTTAGGCTCGGATTTGGACAGATCATCTGAGCCCAATCTCTCAAAGATATATTTTTGTTTATTTTATAAATCTAAAAACATGTGTTGATTTTTTTTCAATACTAGTGTATAAGATATTTTCTCTATTAATATTTATTAATGTTTATGTAAAAAATATTTTATTTATAATAAATATTTTGATGTTGAAATTACTTTCCAACCTCTTTATTCAATAAATAAAAAAACAAGATTCAGAGACTGAACTACTCCTTAAATTACCAAGTGTATTTATTATTTTTTTTCTCTATTAAAATACCAACTTTAACATTGAAGAATTCTAAAACACCCAAAAAATAAAAAATTTTACAGGTATTTAAAAGCATTTATCAAGAAAATTCATTTCAACAAAAACTATATATAAAAACATTTAACCAATCTATAATTCAACCAATGAAAAACCTTACCTTGTAAATACTCCTAATTTGAACACTTCATCGGATTGTCATAATCAAATGTCCATCGGTAATTCAATGTACTTGACGGGGGAGTATGCGTACAAAATCTTTGCATGGAAGGTATACCTTCTCGATCGAGAGAGATAGTTCAGTTGGGCTATGTGCATGTTTCAACACACAAGAGGGTTTCAGTCGTTTGACATTAATGACAACAAGGTCTTACTAGCATACTTCCTAATGTGTTGGTCAACTTTGTGTAACATGCAAGAAAACCTGAAACATTCATGGCGCGCGGGTTCTTTTCATTCACCTAACCAGGTAAAATGACACTGCATCAAAGGTTTATTCTCTTTTATAAAACTTAAGGTGCCCAGTCGTACATTTGTGTTTCAAAGGAAGTCAAAATTCAGAGACACAAAGACAGAAAAAGAGTGAGTGAGAGAGAGAGGATGGAGAACTATCGGGCTCGGGCTATATTGCTGCTAGTAATTTTCATTTTTCCGGCTTTGGTGGAGTGCAAGGTCCGTCTTTATGATTTCAGGGTAAGTGCTCATTCTCTGCTACGTTCTTACGGTACCTCTAGCAACGGACAAGGGCTGCCGTTGCCATTTTTGATAATTAAAAAGGAGAAGATCATGCTTAATGTTGTATCTGTGACTAAAATTAAGCATTAATTCAAACAAAACATTAAGGAAACCTTGCTATCTATCGACCATCAAAGGTGAGAATTTATTTTCAGTGGTATAAAATTTAATTAAAAGAGGCTCTTGTGGTCCGGAACAAGCTTATTTCCAATTGCTAGTGTCATAGTGCAGTCACATAAAATTATTAATTAAATTAGGTTTCTGGGGATCAAAATTGTTTGATTAGTTTGGTATAATATATATAATTAAACCCTCATTAATTGTACTAAAATGAATTCTTCTAATATGATCTGTTTGATTCATAGAGACTAAATCAGTTCAATAATTTCCCCCACGTCACATACACACCAATGTAAATTAAAAAATCATTAATAATTAATGAAAGAGTCAAGCAAGTCTGGCATGGTTACAATACAAATTCTTTAGAGTAGTGTGCCATTTTAGTATCAAGTTGATTTTCCTTCTCTTCTTTCCTCTTCTATGAACTTTTCTACTTTACAAAGACCGCAAGTCTCTTTAGAGTTAGAAGTTGAAGCCTGTGAAAGTCACCGTTTATATTGGCCGCTGTAAGCAGGTAGTCCTGACGAACACAACGAAGCTTTGCTCAACCAAGTCCATTGTGACAATCAATGGAAAGTTTCCAGGGCCTACTATTAATGCAAGGGAAGGCGATAATGTCAATATAAAGCTCACCAACCACGTTCAATACAACGTCACCATCCATTGGTAGAACCATAAACCGCACCTGAAGTCTTAAAAATTGGTTTTTGAAAGCTATAGCTAGGTACTTGATTCAAGAGTGATTATTAGGACGACTTTAATGATTAATTGGAGCCTAAATTTTGTTTTGGCAGGCACGGCGTGAGACAATTGCGCACGGGCTGGGCCGACGGGCCAGCATACATCACGCAGTGTCCAATACGGCCGGGGCAAAGCTATCTCTACAATTTCACGCTTACAGGCCAGAGGGGTACGCTTCTTTGGCATGCACACATTTCATGGCTAAGGGCAACAATACATGGTGCCATCGTCATCTTGCCTCAGAAGGGCGTTCCTTACCCATTTCCAAAGCCTGATAAGGAAAAAATCATCATATTGGGTGAGCTTCAATCCAAGTCTTGTTTTTCTCTCCCAATTTCACGGCAATTCTAATGAGTTTCTGCTGCTCATTTTTTTTGTTGTCCTATAAGTCCCAAGATCGACAATTAAGTGATGGTAATTGATTTTGTTAATTATATAGGTGAATGGTGGAAAGCAGATGTTGAAGCTGTGGTCAACCAGGCAACACAAACTGGCTTGCCTCCAAACATATCAGATGCACACATTGTTAATGGCCAGACAGGGGCAGTTCCTGGCTGCCCTTCTCAGGGTAATGAACCTTTTAAAATTGCCACCTTAGAACAAAAACTAAGGTCTTATTTACGTATAACTAGTTAAATTCTTTTATTGCCACGTTTTCTGGTGTCGTGAAGAAATTATTTAGGATCCATACATGGATCTTTGACGTTCTATTTGGTGCGCAGGTTTCACATTACATGTTGAAAGTGGCAAGACCTATTTGCTACGCATAATCAATGCAGCACTAAACGATGAGCTCTTCTTCAAGATTGCAGGGCACAATATAACGGTTGTTGAAGTGGATGCAGCTTACACCAAGCCCTTTAGCACTGACACAATATTTATAGGTCCAGGCCAAACCACAAATGCCCTATTAACTGCAGATAAAAGCGTTGGCAAGTATTTAATGGCTGTCTCTCCCTTCATGGATACCGTAGTTGCTGTTGATAACGTGACAGCAATCGCTTTCTTGCGCTATAAGGGAACCATTGCATTTTCCCCACCAGTCCTGACCACCACTCCTGCTATAAACGCAACTCCAGTAACATCAACTTTCATGGACAATCTTCGAAGCCTGAATTCAAAGAAGTACCCAGCCAACGTTCCATTAACAGTGGAGCATTCTCTATACTTCACAATCGGTGTCGGGATTGACCCTTGCGCAACATGTGTCAATGGTAGCAAGGCTGTGGGAGCTATTAATAATATTTCTTTTATAATGCCAACTACAGCTCTACTTCAAGCACACTACTATAGCATAAGTGGGGTTTTCACAGACGATTTTCCAGCAATGCCTCCAAATTCTTTTAATTATACGGGAAATAATACGGCATTAAATCTGCAGACCATCAATGGGACTAGAACTTATAGGCTGGCTTTTAATTCGACAGTTCAACTTGTGTTGCAAGGAACCACTATAATAGCACCTGAGAGTCATCCGTTCCATCTTCATGGATTTAATTTCTTTGTTGTTGGCAAGGGATTTGGGAATTTTGATGCAGATAATGATCCAAAAAAATTTAATCTGGCTGATCCTGTTGAAAGAAACACAATCAGTGTACCTACTGCTGGATGGGCTGCGATCAGATTCAGGGCAGATAATCCAGGTAAATCTACAATCTTTTTTTTCTTTTTCTTATAGTACTTTCCAATTTAATCAGGTTGAAAAGGTGGATATTAGATTTTTGGCATATATATTAGTAATTTTCTTGACAATGAGTTTCTACCTTCTATATTGCCCCGGGATGAAGTTATAGTATTTGACAAGATTCTCTCTCTTTTTCATGATAAAATCAGGGGAAGACCCTTTGCCTCTTTTTATTTATTTATTTTCAATTTTACGAGGCAAAACAATAAAACATGAATCCTTTGCCATTAGGAATGATTATCTCTTTGAATTTTTACCCGTAGCTTACATGCATGAATTGGTTGGTGAAGTGTTGTGTAGCTATCCAGTATTCTGACAAGTCAGTGGTGTGGCTTGTAGGTGTTTGGTTTTTGCATTGCCATTTGGAAGTACATACGACATGGGGACTAAAGATGGTATTTGTGGTTGACAATGGTGAAGGTCCAGACGAGTCACTACTACCACCTCCCAGTGACCTCCCCAACTGCTAGAGACTTCAAGGAGCTTTGAGACTAGAAAGTGAAGAGAGTAGTATCGTATAGTCTGAAGATCTGGGCTCAAGTGCTCAAACAAAGATTTGACAAAAGCTAATAAACAGGAGAAAGTTGGGTTTTTTTTTTTAATGTAGCAAAAGGAAGCTGCTCAGAAAGAGGGGATAAAGCTGTAAAAGCTAGTCATGTTTATCTTTTTTATTCTACTTTCAGGGGGGGATTTGGCACTTTGATTCCACTTGAAGCTATTTGCATGCTTGTGATTGTTGCATCAATTGGGAGCAATCCAACTTGATGGTGTTTTGTATTTAATGTCATATCATTAGCTTTTTCTTGGAGAAAG
>Ga0325414_1002287_pt1 | contig 19264 bp, 15 predicted proteins | sample PopdelMetagenome_8_FD_206183 | JGI IMG/M metagenome (GOLD analysis project Ga0325414, IMG submission 206183) | Populus deltoides microbial communities from Bellville, Georgia, United States - Leaf-PdKOR-R3 | ecosystem: Host-associated > Plants > Phyllosphere > Phylloplane/Leaf | place: USA... | reverse complement strand
TCTTTTTGGCAGTTTCTAAAGTTTCAAGATGTCTTAAAAATATTATTGTAATTCATCATTAATTGTTTTCTTTCATGTTTAATATGAATGGAATGATGCATTTATAAAAATAAAAATTATATACTTCAAATATGAATAACCAAAAATATATAAAATAAAAATAAAAATAAAAATTAACATAAAATATTTACACGAATATTTGCACGTGTATTTATTTTTATTAACTAGAAAGATAGATATTTTGTTGTAGTGTATAACTAGTATTCACAGCTATTTTTACAATTTACCGGTTCATATTATATATGTTTTTAATTTATCGCATTAATCACAAACGTTATTTTTTTCTTTCTTAAAAAATAAATTTCACTGTACTAGAAAACACATCTACAATGTTAGTCCTCGAAGGTCGAAGCGTAGGCCAAAAACTTTTCAACGAAGACAGCATAATTGAATCTAATATAATGATTAAAATATTAAAAAAAGAGGAACGATCTAATACAGCCAAGTCCTCCTTATAAAAAGTCCACGTTAACTGTCATTGGCAGAGTACAACTGTAGAAAATTGGAAACGGAATAGACGCGGAGAGATACAAAAAGTCCCAAACGAATCAGACAGTCTCTCTTTCCCTTCATTTGCTAACCTAAAAAGGCACTCTCTTTCTCTCTCTGCTTTCGATTTTTTGATCCTGTTTTTGTTTCATCTACAAGGGATTCTTATTCTTATTTTTTGGAATTCAAAGAGGAAAACAGACGATGGCTGCACCACCAGCAAGGGCTCGTGCTGATTATGATTACTTGATTAAGCTTCTCTTGATTGGTGACAGCGGTTAGTTTTTTCTTTCTCTCTACTATTTAGGTTTTTTTTTGTGGGTTTTGGTTTTGATTTCTTGGATTGGAAAGGGTTCCCCTCCCCTACTGGGTTTTTTATTTGGAATGTGATTCGGTGATCTAAGTTTTTTTTTTTTAAAAGGTTTTGACAAATGTTATTTTTTGGTTTCGTGTGGTGTTTGTGATCTTGTGTTGGATTTAAGGAATGTTGATCTGTATGGGTGTAACCATTTGAGGGTTTGTTTAACTGGTGTTTGTTTATGATCTGGTGATGTGGGGATCGGTTTTTAATAAGCATTTGCATCAAAAGACGGCACTGGTCATGTTTGTAGCTGTACATAGCATTCACATTGCTGTTTGATTGCATGCATGAAATTGACAAGTGATGGGTTTTTCTTTTTAATGTTTGCCTGAGTACCCTTAAAACCTGTGTTTGCGTGAGTAGTGAATTGAATTTCGGTAAGCAGGACCCTTAATGTAGTGTTTTAATCGATCATAGAGCCCGTGGCAGTTGGTCTTAACTGGATGTGCGTGGCATGACAGAAACTCTATGAAAGCATCAAGGCTCCATTCATAATACATATATTTGGATGACAATGTTATTTTATTTTAGTTTTCATTTACATTATCTGTGCATATGCTTGGAGAACCTGGAAGCTTCTTTGTCTGTACTGTCATTATCCTTTCCAAATTTTAAGTCACAGGTTTTCCTGTTATGCTTTGAAGTATGAGCATATCGTGTCCAGGCAGTTTTGATTTTTTATTTATTTAGATTGGTTACATGTCTTAGATCAGGCGATGCTGGAATGGAGCATTTGTGTCACAACGAGGGTTAAAAACAATGTTTTAACTTGCCAATAATTTGATCCCGCATTTTGACTTGGTTTATCTGCTTCATTTCCCCATCAAAATGGGGTTTTGAGTGAGGGATTATAAAGATACCCCTATACTCTAGCCTTTTTGCATGAAATAGTAGCAATCTAGACCCATACATGCACCACTGCAAGCCAAGACTTTTACATTTGCCAAGAGTTGGCCTTTTTGAAGAGACACTTTCATGTAGTTAGAGATGGTGCTCTCTGTTTGGAGCACGCAGAATCCTTGTTTGAACTTGCATTTGCAAATGCAAATTCATACAAAAAATAAAAAATAAAATAGATAAATTCAAGAGTGGTTACATACAGCCCAAGTTCAACATAATCTAATGGCCAATTTTCGGATCACAGTTGATTTTTTTGTTACCAAGGAAACCATCAAGAAAAACCGGGTGATAAGTGGCTTAAAGTTAATAATAATAATAAAAGAAATGTTCAAGGAGAAGGAGATTTCTTTGTGGTAATGAATCCTAGATGGTCTGTGGTTTTTCTGCTTCGTTGGTAGAGAAGACGTGGACCTGTAAATGAGCTCCTATCTTTGTTTGTGGGCAACTTTTCCCAAAAGAGAAGCTGCAGATAACCCCAGGCATGCATGTAACTGATATGGTAGATTTATTTTTACCAAAACGTGGTCTTTAGAATTGAGTTTAGTATGTAAAAGAAACAAAGCAGTAACTCTGACTGTCTCTGTATAGTAGCCAGCTGCCCGGTTGATTTGTCTTGCTAACTTAGAGTCATTGATGCTGATTCCCTGGAGAAATTGGTAGATGCTAGTATTTGAAGATTAAAGACAACAAAATTAGACATACTTGAGTTGTCATTCAGTAGTTTTTGGTAAATTATGATTCTTTCTATTTTGAATGACTTGAATTGCGTTAAATGCATCACAGGTTAGTTTGTATAAGTTCCACCCTTTGTCTTTCTTGTTTCTTTAGAATAGCGGTGCATCTGGATCTCCAAGTATTGAGAATGGAATGGAAATAGGATTTCTTTGCAATCCCAAGTGGAATTTATATTTTAATTTTATTACAAGTTGAATATACTTGTAACAGAGTCTTAATAGCACAAAAAGCAGAGTGATTTAGTTCATTTAAAACGTAATATCTCATTTTCACTCTTGAATCTATCAAACGTCCCCAAAATGTCCTTCGCCCCACTTGTTTTATTTTGACCAGTGATACTGATTTTTGATTGGATTTGTTTTAAAGTTAAACCTAATATTTTACATTAGTATTTGCTGGCTGCTCTCATTTCCTGTCTGTTTCCATCTGACTTTAAAAGTAATGTGAATCTATGTGATTTCTTGGGGAATTTAATCCCGGCATTATGGGCTGATCTACATACCATGCCTTGTTTTGTTTTTTTGTCTCTTGTGATTAATTGACATCCCAGTTCTTGTCAATGTCTTTGTAGGCGTGGGGAAGAGTTGTCTGCTTTTGCGTTTTTCTGATGGTTCCTTCACAACCAGTTTCATTACCACCATTGGGTTTGTGTTCCTGAGAACTCTGCTATTTTTATATTGTGAAAATATTTTACCATCTCTGGACATGTAAATATAGAGATTTAGGTTAATGATAAGAAGCACTGTGGGACTGCTCATGTAATTTACAAGGGAAGAATCGAGGGTCACTGGATTTCAAGTCACCAGTTAGTTTCATTATGTCCGAGGAAAACTTATAATGTAGTGATGCAAATGAAGTTGAAAAATTAACTTCCCACTTTTGGCTGTGTTCATAACCATTCCAGACAATTTCCTTAGCTGAGGATCTGGATATATATGCAAATTTGTTGGCATAAGAGCCCAATCATGATGTGCTGATGGCTAGAAACTTCATTTTGATTCTGTTTGTTAAGCATTTACCTTATCCTTTATCTGTACTTTTCTTCAACAGCATTGATTTTAAGATAAGAACCATCGAGCTTGATGGTAGACGGATTAAATTGCAAATTTGGGATACAGCAGGCCAGGAGCGTTTCCGAACTATCACAACAGGTATGTGTTTTGCATTTACAAATTCTCTCTATTGTAAAATTTATGGCATTTTTCATAGATGCAACTGTCCTTGCCTGATTTGAGTGTATCATATGATGGTGGGGATGGTAGACTGCATCATGACTCTGCACTTTTGAGCCTGGAGGCTGTAGAGTGACTTCACCCAGCTGTTTAACCTATTAATTTATGCATGTAGGAGATAAATGAAATGCTTTATAAAACCTGAGTAAAAATAACCTGTTGGAGAGAAAAAAGGGCAAAGTGGAAACACCCGAGTTAAAATGTAGAATCCCAGATAGTTAAGATGATTCCATCAGGTTGATATCCAACCTTGGAAATTTTCCAAGTCTCACGAGGCTGTTGGTAGTGAAATAATTGTATTAACTTGCGTACATGATGGAGAGGCCTGAGTTTGGAGGCTTATGTCAGTTCATTTAATATAATTCTTTTGATCTCTAGATGGTGCTTGAGTTGCTTAAGTGCTTTGTATTCTTATGCAGCTTATTACCGAGGAGCCATGGGGATTTTGCTCGTGTATGATGTTACTGATGAATCATCTTTCAATAGTAAATTCTCTTATTGCCTTACCTTTAGCCTTCGGATTTGAAGAAATTTCAATATTTTATCCATTTTGCTATTGTTTTATTGTCAATGTGTGTTGTTTGCATTTTCTGTTTTTGGGCGTGGGTAACCAGCATATCTGTTCTTGTGTTTTGCTTGATTTCTGTTCATCGCGTGTTTCTCGCATTTTATGTTTCTTGGTGTGGGTACCCAGCAAAATCTGTTTATTGTTTGATAACTGTTTCATTGAGGTGGATTAGTGGAAGATCTTCTTTTTGATATAGCAGAGCTTCTCCTTCGTCTTGTGGGTCTTTCTTTTGTTGGTTTTTATTCTTGAATTTCTGATAGAGCTAGTTTCTGTTTATGATCAGATATTAGGAACTGGATTCGCAACATTGAACAACATGCTTCTGACAATGTCAACAAGATACTGGTGGGAAACAAAGCAGACATGGATGAAAGCAAAAGGGTATGTACTGTATTTTACTACCTGTAGGAAATGTTTGTTTCATTAACTTGGGGGGTTGGATTGCAAGTTCATTAATTATGGGATGAGCCCTCTTTTGCACCCTAGAAGTGTGGAGGAGTCTTGTTCTGTCTTATAATTTAGGGTGTTACATTAGGGATCCTCATTCAATTCCTGTAAGTGTTTGTGCATATACTCCATTGATGATAATTAGGAAAGACCTTCCTCTTGTGTTTCTCCAGGCTGTGCCCACTTCCAAGGGCCAAGCTCTTGCTGATGAGTATGGGATCAAGTTCTTTGAAACTGTAAGTGCAAATATGCTTCTAGACTGGAATCGTCACTGCTTTATCTGTTATCTTCTGTTTATACCCAGAGTATTTTCTGCAGAGTGCCAAGACAAATTTGAACGTGGAGGAGGTCTTCTTTTCAATTGCGAGGGATATCAAGCAAAGGATCTCAGAAACTGATTCCAGGGCAGAGGTAACGTTTGCTTTTAATTTCTTCAATTAGTTCCCTAGTTGGAAAATGGGTTTATAGTACCATTTTCCGGGGGAATTGTTTTCTGCCCCCATGTTTCTTCACAAATATTAATGTATTTCTCCCTTTGTCTGGTGGTACCAGCCTCAAACAATCAGGATTAACCAACCAGATCAAGCAGCAAATGGTGGCCAAGCTGCCCAAAAGTCAGCTTGCTGTGGATCATAAATGGAGAATCAAAATATGAACCAAGGGTGAAGGTTATGCAAGTGGCACCCAATGCGGTGTCAGACTAATGCTGATGACGTTGTGCTGGGTACATGTATTTGTGCCCTGTTATTTTTCCAGAATACCAACGTTAGTGTGCTTAAAGCAGTATTTATTCTCTCAACATGTGGAATTTATAATATATCACTCCTTTTCCCTTTGTGTCGTTTTGGGGCTTCAACTCGATGACTGACTTGATGTAGATGGATAATTCAAATTTAGCTCCTTTCTCCTATAAGATGCCCGGTGCTCTCTTATGTTTCTTTAGAATTTGTAATTTCGTGCGTGCGCATCTTTGAATGCTACCACCCAAACACTCTACTGGGAAAATAAAATGTAATTCATTTATTCGTGCGATTGCGCCTTGCTGCTGCCACCATCGGTGGCTGGCTGCTTGCTGGACATATTGGCCGTTTCATACTGAATGTTCGCGTATGAGTCCGCCAGAAGATTGAATTATTGGAGGAGAGGAGAGGAGAGGGATTGATGATAGATGGCCAAAAATCTCGAGTTGGGACCCCGAAGAATGACGAGACATTACATCATCTTGTATAGATTTGATAATGTATCTCATGATTGATGCTCACGTTTGAGAGGTTTTGAGCTGGAGCTTCTCCTTGCAAATAAAGCATTGTAACTGGGAAAATAAGATGTAATTCATTTATTCGACCTCATCTCGTTTGAGTGTTGACTTGGTTCAACCGTGCATGCTTAAGCAAAACCTTAGTTTTTGAAGATGCAGTACTCCCACGCTACCGGTAAAAGAGAGCCCGGTGAAGGTGCCATACTGCCATTGAAGGCATTTATTAACTAGAGTGTATCTCATGCGGTAAGGCCAGTGACCACCACAGGGCCGATTGAGGCCCTGAATCTACGGTCCCTCTGTAGCTACGGATATCAATGATATTTACAGGTCATGTTTATTGATATTAATTATTGATTAGAAAATTTATGCACCGACAATGTTTGAACAAGTAACATTACAAGTCAGAACTCACAATGTATATCTCTTGTTTTGAAAATAAAATAAATATTATTTTAAAATTATTTCAAATTAAATTTATTTTATATCTTGATTTTTATTTCTCAAACCAAATACATTTTTTTTTATCTATCATGTTTATTATAAAACACCGATCAAACCCAACTTAAAACATCATTATTATTCTAAAAAAATGAAAATATAAACTATTACCCTGGCTATTCAAAACCAGGGTGTTTTTTTCGTGTTTTAGATTTCCATCACTTTTATTTGGTATAGAATTAAGGTACGATGAAAAACTAGTGCTTATTATGTGCTTTACAGATTTGATTTCTAATTAAAAATATATTTAATTTTTTTTTATTTTTAATACTATATTAAAAAACAACAAATAAAATATTAATTTAATATTTTTTAAAGATAAATAAAGTGAAAATGTGATACCAACATGCACTGTTAGTGTACTTGAAAAGCCAGGTCAACAGCACAAAATGTCCTGAAAACTCTGTTGGGCTTTCATGGGCCTGACCCCAAGACGAACTTATATCAGTCAAAAACGGAGCAATGAATAAATAAGGAAATAGCAAATAATAAATGGAAACAAATAAATAAAGAATTAACAACAACTACAACAATAATAATCAGCTTCGAGAATACTGGGAAAGAAAGAAAACGAGAGCCGACTGTTGTTGGATTCAAGACAGCATAATCGCTTTTTAACGGCGCTAGGGTTTCCATCCCTTTCTCTCCGGTACGCATTTTATTTCTGTCCAAACGCGTTTCTCTCTCTCGCCTTTTCTCCTCACAATGTTTCCCTGCAAATCTACAGCACTCGAGCTCAAATCGTGCTTATTCTGTATGTTTTTGACAGTGCTATGCAGATGTTATTTCCTTTTCTTGTAATGTTATGATTAATCTGTAATTTTTTTACCTGAATCCAATATGTTTGAGAATTTATTGACTTTGATTGAATCCAGTCTTTTTGTTCAATTGCTGAGTGATTAAGCACTATTGTCTGATATTATTTTTGCTTCACCTTATTTTATTAGTCAATTTATTTATCTACTATTTGAAAGCCAGATTTAATAGAGGATTCAATCACTGTTATTTATGTTTTTTTCAGCGTCCAGTGCCGTCATTTTTCAGTTGTTAAAGTGGTTAAGTGCTACTGTTTGATAGTAATGCTTTAATTTCTTTGTTTAACAGGTGTTCTTCAATAAGGCAGAAGTACATGTTTTTTATGATTGATTTTTGAGCCTGGGAGGTATATAGTATATAGTCTTTGAAGAATTGGTGGTATTGGGTTTGTGTGGACTGACAGCTATGGCATGGTTTAGAGCGGGTTCTGGTGTAGCAAGGCTTGCTATCAGGAGGACTTTATCTCAGGGTGGATCATATGCAACGAGATCACGGGTTATACCCCCTCAGAATAGATACTTTCATTCAACAGTCTTTAAGTCAAAGGCGCAAGCTGCCCCTGTCCCCCGTGCTGTGCCCCTCTCTAAGCTAACTGATAACTTCTTAGATGGGACCAGTAGTGTTTATTTAGAGGAGCTTCAGCGAGCCTGGGAAACTGATCCAAACAGCGTGGATGAATCGTGGGACAATTTCTTTAAGAACTTTGTGGGTCAGGCTGCTACTTCTCCTGGAATTTCAGGCCAAACTATTCAGGAGAGTATGCGTTTGTTGTTGCTCGTCAGGGCTTACCAGGTTAATGGTCACATGAAAGCCAAGCTGGATCCATTGGGGCTGGAAGAAAGAGAAATCCCAGATGATTTAGACCCTGCTCTATATGGTTTCACAGAAGCTGATCTTGATAGAGAATTCTTTTTGGGAGTGTGGAGGATGGCTGGATTTTTGTCCGAAAACCGTCCAGTGCAGACTCTTAGAGCCATATTGACCAGGCTTGAGCAGGCTTATTGTGGGAGCATTGGGTATGAGTACATGCACATTGCAGCTCGTGAAAAATGCAACTGGTTGAGAGACAAGATTGAAACCCCAACATCTATGCAGTACAACCGTCAGCGGCGTGAAGTTATTCTTGATAGGTTAATATGGAGTACGCAGTTTGAAAACTTCTTGGCCACTAAGTGGACGACAGCTAAGAGGTTTGGACTCGAAGGTGGGGAGACTTTGATTCCTGGAATGAAGGAGATGTTTGATAGGTCAGCTGATCTTGGGGTCGAGAGCATAGTTATTGGAATGCCTCACAGAGGAAGATTGAATGTACTGGGTAATGTGGTTCGGAAACCACTCCGTCAAATATTTAGCGAGTTTAGTGGTGGCACAAAACCTGTAGATGAAGTTGGGCTCTACACTGGAACTGGTGATGTCAAGTATCACTTGGGAACTTCTTATGACCGTCCAACAAGAGGTGGAAAGAGAATCCATCTATCTTTGGTTGCAAATCCTAGTCATCTAGAAGCTGTGGATCCTGTTGTTGTTGGAAAAACTAGAGCCAAGCAATATTACTCCAATGATTCTGACAGGACTAAGAACATGGGAATATTGATTCACGGTGATGGTAGCTTCGCTGGACAAGGTGTAGTGTATGAAACTCTACATCTTAGTGCACTGCCAAACTATACAACTGGTGGGACCATACATATTGTGGTGAACAACCAAGTCGCTTTCACAACTGATCCTAGGGCAGGAAGATCTTCACAGTATTGCACTGATGTTGCCAAGGCATTGAATGCACCTATATTCCATGTAAATGGAGATGATATGGAGGCAGTTGTTCATGTGTGCGAACTTGCAGCTGAGTGGCGCCAGACTTTCCATTCAGATGTTGTAGTTGATTTAGTGTGCTATCGTCGTTTTGGGCACAATGAGATCGATGAACCATCTTTTACCCAACCCAAAATGTATCAGGTTAGCATATATATATATATATATATTACTTTGCATTATGTTTTTCGTTGTTGTTGTGGCAATATAATCCTATTTTCTGTTGGTACTACCCATTCAACTTCTCTCTTGAGATGTGTCAATCAGACTTGTGACATTTCTGATTGGGGATCTACCAGGTTATTAGGAATCATCCATCAGCACTGGAGATCTATAAAAAGAAACTCTTAGAATCTGGGCAGGTGACTGAAGAAGATATTAGCAGGATACAGGAGAAGGTCCTTTCAATCCTCAATGAAGAATTCTTGGCAAGCAAAGATTATGTTCCTAAAAGAAGAGATTGGCTTTCATCTCATTGGACCGGGTTTAAGTCACCTGAACAGCTTTCGCGTGTCAGAAACACTGGGTATGCTGGCAACTTACTAGTTCTAGATTTTGTTTGGCTGCCTTGTTTTTTGCATTTTTATATTGAAATCTTTATGCTTTTATGCAGAGTGAAACCTGAGATCTTGAAGAATGTAGGCAAAGCAATTACCACCTTTCCAGAAAATTTTAAGCCTCACAGAGCTGTAAAGAAGGTCTATGAGCAACGTCTACAAATGATTGAAACAGGGGAGGGAATTGATTGGGCTGTTGGAGAGGCTCTTGCTTTTGCCACACTTCTAGTAGAAGGCAACCATGTTCGATTGAGTGGTCAGGATGTTGAAAGAGGTACATTCAGTCACCGTCATTCAGTGGTTCATGATCAGGAAACTGGGGAGAAGTACTGCCCCCTGGATCATGTTGTCATGAACCAAGATGAAGAGATGTTTACTGTCAGCAACAGGTAATATACCAAATATTTCCGTCTTCTTTTCTTGTGTTGAACTTTTTCTGGGGAGAAAATGCCTCAAGAATCCCTTAAATTAAATAGATATATTTTGTTGCCAAAGACTTGCTTGTGGTAACTTGAGAGTCTGCACTATGTGATTACTGAGACAGTATTTCTCTCGCTGAGTTGGTGCTGCATCCTAGACTTTCATTTAACTAATAGCAGTTCTGTCTTGTGCACAGCTCTCTTTCAGAGTTCGGTGTTCTTGGATTTGAATTGGGTTACTCAATGGAAAGTCCAAATTCTTTGGTAATCTGGGAAGCTCAATTTGGTGACTTTGCTAATGGGGCTCAAGTGATATTCGACCAGTTCCTGAGCAGTGGTGAATCAAAATGGCTGCGACAAACTGGTCTTGTTTTGCTTCTTCCTCATGGATATGATGGCCAGGGCCCTGAACATTCTAGTGCACGGTTGGAACGATTCCTTCAGGTATTTGCAACAAAGACTTTTATCCCCTTTTCTTTCCCTTGCAGTCGACTATATGGCTCCCTAATCCAGGAAGTTTATTACATATTATTCACAACAAATAACAAATAGCACAAGTTTTAAATACCAAATAGCATAACAAATAACAAAAGGTTTCTTACAGATTATTATTCACAACATCGAAGGAAATTTCATATTTCAAAATATTTTTCCCTAAATTATTATAATCTTTTGTTATACAATCTCAAATGTGTCTTCTTCATTTGTCCTGGTTTATACGAACATAGTCCTTACCAATGTCTATTTGAATCTTATTGTAGATGAGCGATGACAATCCTTATGTTATACCTGAGATGGAACCAACTCTTCGTAAGCAAATCCAAGAATGCAATTGGCAGGTTGTAAATGTTACAACCCCTGCCAATTACTTCCATGTTTTGCGCCGTCAGGTGAGGGCAACTATTATAAATCCCTTTCCACCATCCTGACAGCTGTCTGCAATTTCTCATGTTCTATTATTTCATTTCACAGATACACAGAGATTTCCGTAAGCCCCTCGTTGTGATAGCTCCCAAAAACCTACTTCGTCACAAGGAGTGCAAATCAAATCTCTCAGAGTTTGATGATGTACAAGGCCATCCTGGTTTTGACAAACAGGGGACCAGATTTAAACGTCTCATAAAGGATCGGAATGACCACTCAGACCTTGAGGAGGGTATCAGGCGTCTGGTTCTTTGCTCTGGAAAGGTGTGATACGCGGCTTCTGGTTGTTGCTTGTTCTGAATTCTGTTTTTTATGCAGAGCTAGAGGATGTTAGTTATGACATTTGAAATCCTTGCTTGCAGATTTATTATGAGCTTGATGAAGTGCGTGGAAAGGTTGAGGCAAAGGACATTGCAATTTGTAGGGTGGAACAGCTATGCCCGTTCCCATATGATCTCATTCAGCGTGAGCTTAAGCGATATCCAAGTAAGTCGTTTTACCTTCATGGTTTAATGGGTTGTCTAGTCTCCTAGAGACACAAATGTATGAGATTTAGTTACTGTACAATAGATTGAAACATCTTATCAGTTTCTTATAAAATTCGAACATTAATTCTCTGGGGAGATTGTAGTTGGGCGTGGTTTCATATTCGAGGTGGCTACACTTGAATTTCTTCTCTCTTTTACTGAGCTACCTATCTTTTGACATCACGAGTAACTATATCCTGACTCTTTTTTGTCTGCGTTTCTTTTAGATGCGGAGATTGTTTGGTGCCAGGAAGAGCCAATGAACATGGGCGCTTACAATTACATTGCTCCACGACTTTCTACTGCCATGAAAGCCCTGAAAAGAGGAACGATGGACGACATCAAGTATGTCGGACGTGGGCCATCTGCTGCATCAGCCACTGGTTTCTACCAGGTGCATGTGAAGGAACAGAATGAACTTGTGCAAATGGCCATGCAGCCTGAACCAATAAAGTTTCTTAACTGAAGCTCTTGCGAACTGTTGAGCATAAAGTCTAAGAACAACAATCAAACATTTATACATTAAAAATATGTTGTGAAGTTTTGATACCATTTATATCTTGCCTTGTTTATGATGCTTGTTCATCTTTTTTTTCCCCTTTCCTTCAAAACTTCTAGTCAAGGGACCTTGGGTTTCTTTACACCCAAGCTGAGCTGCATTTCGAGATACTGTCGTCAATAACGCGGAAGGAAATGTTCGTCTTTATTGCCGCACGAGTCACTGTAACATGGGTGTTCTGCAATTTTTTTGTTTTGGGTATTCACGTGTTCTTACCATGAAATGCATTGGAGAGACACGTTAGTCGAATATCGATTCCTTAATCGGTACATGTGTTTGTTCCAGTGCAGAGGCGTCCGAACTCGTTTTAACCTCTCTTTGCATCATCAATTATGATCATTTTACCATTTGTAATTGGACTCAAAGTTACCTGGTTGCTAATGACTCTTGAATTAACAAGAGCTAAAACCCATGGAAAAACACTGATAATCCAGATTCAATGATAGTGTATTATTAACAGTTTTGCCTTTTTTATAGAAAATTATTCAACTGGACTAGGACAGTGAAGTTTTTTTATTTTTATTTTTATAAGGCTTATTGTTTGTTATTAAATTAATGGAGGATGATTTACTCGATTACCTTTCAAAGCAAAAACATAGCTTATTTTTTTATAGAAAATGATTTACTCCATTACTGTTTTTTTTTTTTATTATTATTATCAGGTTGGTTAGATGTAATTTAGTATTTAAATAAATATAAATTATAATTAAAAAAATGATTGGCACAATGCATGCGTCTATATATAGAGGCACTTATGCTTTTTAGGCAGCACTTATAGTGCTTCCTGACCGTCAAAAACTTCCTTTCATTGTGTCATTGAAAACGTCACGTTGTTCTTTTATCTATTAGGACAATGCATGATAGCATTGGCGTGACAATGAGACATCAACTACATTTTTTTTTTCCCTCTCCTTTCCCTCAAAATTTATGTTGTATATATAAAATTTTAAAGTTGTCCTTTTATTTATTGAGATTTCAACCTTTGTTTTTTTTTTAAAAAAATTTTTGTTCTTGAAATTTTGATTTGTTTTTAATTTTATTTATCAATCCCAATATGTTATTTTTTCTAATATGATTATCATTCTTTTGATTGTTTTTTGGATCCTTTTGTTAAATTAGTTTCTCTTTTTAATTTCACCTTTCAATAAAAAAAATTATAGTTATCCTATAATTTATTTTTTGTTTCATTTTTTGATCATCATTTTTTTAAATAATTTTTTATTAAATCAATTTTTTTTTATTTCACCCTTCAATAAAAAAATTTATTTATCCTCTAATTTATTTTTTATTGTCATGTTGATTCTTATTTTTTTAATTATTATTTTTATTTTGGATCATCCTTCAAACAAAAAATTTTAGTTATACTCTACTTTTTTTTTTTAATCTCAACGTTCATCCTCATCTTTTAAGATTACTTTTATTAAAAAAGAATTTTAATCTTTTTTAACATTATTTTTTTTATGAAAAATAATAATCCAACACCGCGGGTCGACGTCTAGTGTAGTTTCCAACTTGAGAATTCAGAATTAATGGTCAGGGAAAGGATTTAGACGGGACGGGCAGGCAGGCTCCTCTTATGTAAATGAAAATTTGCCCAGGCAAGGATTTGACTTCTTGGAATCTTCAAGTCCCACGTGTCAGGTGTAGGTGACATTGACACATGGCGTTAAACGATCACCCACTAGTGATATCTCCTCTCCAGCATAATATATTTCGGAGCTTTAGTTTTCCTGTCTGCTATATATATATTCGGTGGCCTGTCTTCAACCAGCAATCCATTTGGTACGTCTCTGTAATACAAAATGGCAATGGCTCTTTCTCTTGATACCCACGTGATATGGATCGAATGTATATAACATGAAATCGTTTGTGTGAATCTTTCTCCATATTTATATTATATTTTAAAGTTATGCACGTGTTTGGATATTTGTTATAACTCGAATTCTGTATTAATTGATATGGGCTGACTGTTTTACCATGTATATTTATATTAAATCTGTTTGTTTCCTGGGAAAAAAATTACACTTGAGCTTCAGATATTAATTGTATTAGGCTTTTAATGGTACAATAGAGGTTTTTTCAATTTATCACCAAGGCAAACTGTTAGCCTCATTTTCTAGTTTGTTGCCTGTTTTTTATTGTCCACTTTAAACGAGATTTTTGATGCGTTGTTTTCCCTCTTGAAGCTCATTTTTCTTTTCTTTTTTATTAGCATAGTAGCTTTTCTAGCATTTTCAATCTGTTGAAGCATGAAGGTTTAGGGAATCTGTATTGTTAAGCCTTTTGAGTTACGGCGATTGAGATTTTGTCTTACAAGTATTCCTGATTTGTTTATACAGGACTCTATTAAGAAACAAAATGCTGATGCTAATGGCAGAGGCTTGAGCTTGGGAGGTGCAATCTTCGTTCAGCTGTCACTCTCCGATACTTTTGAATCCATCAGTATGGGGTGGTTTAGAGCAGTTTGTCGTGTGGCAAGGGTTCCCATCAGGAAAACTCTCTCCCAGGGTGGATCATATTTGACAGGAATGCAGGCCATGCCCTCGAGGAATCCGACTTTTCACAGTACAATCTTTAGAGCGACTGCAAACACTGCACCCGTCCCTCCTCCTGTGCCTCTCTCCAGATTAACATGTAATTTTTTAGAAGGCACGAGTAGTGTGTACATAGAAGAGCTTCAAAAGGCCCAGGAAGCTGACCTGGATAGCGTGGACGAGTCATGGGACAATTTCTTTAGGAATTTTGTAGGACAGACAGCAACATCAACTGGAGTTACAGGCCAAACAATACAAGAGAGTATGCGTTTGCTGTTGCTGATTAAAGCTTACCAGGTTAATGGCCACATGAAAGCCAAGAGTTAGATCCATTGGGTTTGGAAGAAAGGGAAATCCCTGGTAATTTGGACCCTGCTTTTCATGGGAAACTGATCTTGACAGGTATTCTTTATAGGAATGTGGAACATGCCTGGTTTTTTAGCTGACAATCGTCCAGTAATGACTCTGCGGTCCATATTAACTAGACTCGAGCAGTCCTACTGTGGGAGCATGGGTTATGATTATATGCGCATCAATGATAAAGAAAAATGCAACTGGTTAAGGGAAAAGATTGAAACATCAACACCAATGACATACAATAGGGAGCGGCGTGAGGTTTACCTTGATAGGCTGACGTGGAGTACACAATTTTAGAATTTCCTGGCCACTAAAATGAAAGCAGCTAAAAGATTTGGGCTCGAAGGTGGGGAGGCTTTAATCCCTGGGATGAAGAAGATGTTCGATAGGGCCTCAGTTCTTGGAGTTGAGAATATAGTTGTTGGAATGCCTCATAGAGGAAGGTTGGATGTCTTAGGCAATGTTTTCAGGAAACCACTTGCCCAGATATTCTTTGAGTTTGACTAGAATGCAAAGCCTGTCGATGAGATTGGGCTTTACACAGGTACTGGTGACGTTAAATATCATTTGGGAACTTCTTATGATTGACCAGCTAGAGGTGGGAGTAGAATTCATTTATCTTTGCTCGCAAATCCAAGCCACTTGGAAGCTGTTGACCCCGTTGTCCTTGGAAAAACCAGAGCAAAGCAGTATTACACTAATGATGTTGACAGGACTAAGAATATGGCTGTCGTGATCCATGGGGACGGCAGCTTTGCCGGGCAAGGTGTAGTATATGAAACTCTACATCTTAGCGCACTTCCTAACTACACTACCGGTGGGTCTGTACACGTAGTAGTGAATAATCAAGTAGCCTTCACTACGGATACAAAGTCTGGTAGATCTTCACAGTATTGCACTGATGCTGCCAAGGCCTTCAATGCACCCATTTTTCACGTAAATGGAGACGATATGGAGGCGGTTGTTATGGTCTGTGAGCTTGCAGCAGAGTGGTGCCAGACATTCCATTCAGATGTGGTAATTGATATAGAATGTTATCGTCGATTTGGGCACAATGAGATTGATGAGCCACTTTTCACACAGCCTAAAATGTACCATATTTATGTTCCTTTTGTCTAGAGCAAATTATTTTTGTTGATTTGAGAAACAATCTCTAAGATTATTTACCCTGGCTCTTATATTTCTCCCCGTCACAGCTTTTCTCCCATTTATTCTCATTGCTGGATATTTCAGGACTATGTTACTGAGTTGGAGTTTGTGGTAACAGGTCATTCAGAAACATCCCTCGTCTCTTAATGTATACCAAAACAAACTTTTATAATCTGGAGATGTCACTCAAGAAGATATTGATAACACACACAAAAAGGTGAATTTAGTACTCAACGAAGAATTCTTGAACAGAAAAGATTATGTTCCTCACCGAAGAGACTGGCTATCATCTCATTGGTCTGGTTTCAAGTCGCCTGAACAGCTTTCACGTATCCAAAACACAGGGTATGTTATTAATTTGTTTGCCAGTTTTCTCTAGCTTTTGTGCCTTCTAGCTCTTTATTGAAACTTCTTGCTGTTACAGGGTCAAATCAGAGTTGTTGAAGAGAGTGTGCAAAGCAATCACAGTCCTTCCAGATAATTTCAAGCCTCACAACCAAGTAAAAAAGGTTTATGATGATCGTGCACGGATGATTGAGACAGGGGAAGGCATTGACTGGCCACTTGCAGAAGCACTTGCTTTTGGAACATTGCTAGTAGAAGGTAGCCATATTAGACTCAGTGGTCAGGATGTTGAAAGAGGTACATTCAGTCATCGGCATGCTACGGTTCATGATCAGGAGACGGGGAGGGAGTATTGCCCTCTGGACCATATTATAAAGGGACAAAACGAGGAGATGTTTACGCTGAGCAACAGGTAACATTTGAAACTTTTGTGCGTTTAGTTTTTCTGCAAGCACTTGAATGCGTTCCAAGTCCTCATATTTGGTGAATCTTCGAATTTGAGCTTATTGTGTTTATTACTCCAATTCCAAATGAGGTCAAGTTATTTATTTATTTTATATAAATCCAGGATTGTTACGAATCGTTTCCCAACTGCTCCTAAACTTTTATTGTGAAATCAATCTCATGGATCGGATTGTTTATTTTTGAGATGAGATATAGTGATATGCCACTACATGTCTATTCTGGATAGAGTCTAACAATCCCACTTATATTAGTGCCTTTCATTTTTCAGTAAAAGCATGTTGTTGTAGCAACTTCATCCCTCCCTTCTTGTAGACTGCAGCTCTTGACATTTCTCGTCTAATTGTGTATAGTTGTGATATATGAAGTTCAAACATGAGCAATGTGTTCCTGTGAGCAGCTCTCTTTCAGAGTATGGTGTTCTTGGATTTGAATTGAATTCGGTGACTTTTCTAATGGTGCTCAAGTGATATTTGATCAGTTCTTGAGTGCTGATGAGGCAAAGTGGCTGCGTCAAAATGGACTTGTTCTTTTACTTCCTCATGGTGATGATGGCCAGGGGTGCTGAACATTCAAGTGCTCGATTGGAGCGTTTCCTTGAGGTACAAAATCAGCAAAGGATATGTTTCGTTTATTGCTTCAAGAATCTGTTCTAACCATTCAAATATCTCCTTTTTGAATCCTGTATGCTGACCTTGCATCTGCCTTATCTACAATCATTGTTTGCTTGGTCTGTTTGGATTCTCTTAAAGTCAGTTTAGGGAAATGTTGAAACAACTCACAATAAAACTGAATTAGCCCTTCATAAGATAAGTTTCTACAAAAGTTATTTATTCATTCCGAGTAAGCTTGCAGGTTTTTTCTTTGATATAATGCGATCTTTCTTAGTGATTTTTTTATGTTGGCCGAGGAAAACCCTCTGCTCGTTCCCTAAGCAATACATTCTGACAGGAAGCTGTTTTTTTTTTGGTGGCCCATCACATTCCAAAAGAGTATATATTTTATTTTGCATTTAGATCATTAATCTGCATTCCTTCAGGATAGCATTTGGTTTTTGCAACTACGGAACTACTAATGGTTTCAAATCTTATGGCAGATGAGTGATATCAACCCTTATGTTGTGCCTGAGATGGAACCAACTCTAAAAAAGCAGATACAAGAAAGCAATTGGCAGGTCGTGAATGTCACCAAGCCAGCCAACTACTTCCATGTTTTGCGACGCCAGGTGAGAGTGCAAGATCTGGTTATGATTTATGAATAATCTTGTCTTTTATGTTAACTTTTTAGGGTTCCTTCTTATTTGTGGCTCCATCTCCCAGATACACGGGGGTTTCCGTAAGCCTCTGGTAGTCATGTCACCAAAAAGCCTTCTTGGACACAAGTTGTGCCAATCAAATCTTTCTGAATTCAATGGTGTTGAAGGCCATCCAGGTTTTGGTAAGCAGGGCACCAAATTCAAGCAACTTATAAAGGACAGGAATGACCACTCTGATCTAGAGGAAGGCATCAGGCGATTGGTTCTTTGCTCTGGAAAAGTGTTCTTGTTTTACTTTTGAATTCTAATGATGAATAATTTCCTTCCCTTTTCTTACAAGTGCTGGACTACTCGACGAGCACCTCTGTGAAATACGTTGTACCTTTGTCGAAAAAATGTTGCCCCCTTTTCTTGTATTCGTTCGATGATTTCAGCTGTGCATGGCAAGTTCTATAAATTCTTTAACTATATTGCAGGTTTATTTTGAGCTTGATGAAGAGCGGGAAAGGGTCGATGGCAAAGACATTGCAATTTGTAGGTTGGAACAGCTTTGCCCCTTCCCATATGACCTCGTCCAACGAGGACTGAGGCGTTATCCAAGTATGTTCTCAATCACAGGAAAATGGTTGCCCATACAGTAAGGAAATGGCTCGTCAATCCTCTATGTTTCAACTGGATGGCTATAATTTTCTTTGGAGAACAAATAGAAGTTGGTTTTCTCCATCATGCACTGAGAAGTGCTACAGGCTATAGTAAATCTAGGAAGATCCAGAAATGTAGCAAGCTTTCAGTAATTGGAATCCCCAATAGATTCAAATGCGGGTGGGAATTCTAAGGAGTACAAGGCTGAAATCATCTTTATTAAACATGTAAAGATTTACCCTACAGGAATTGCCAGGAAGAGCCGATGAACACCGGTGCTTACAGTTTCATGGCACCCCGTCTTTGCACAGCTATGAAAGCGATGGGCAGAGGATCCTGGGAGGATATCAAATAC
>Ga0325414_1002284_pt1 | contig 19273 bp, 14 predicted proteins | sample PopdelMetagenome_8_FD_206183 | JGI IMG/M metagenome (GOLD analysis project Ga0325414, IMG submission 206183) | Populus deltoides microbial communities from Bellville, Georgia, United States - Leaf-PdKOR-R3 | ecosystem: Host-associated > Plants > Phyllosphere > Phylloplane/Leaf | place: USA... | reverse complement strand
AATAAATAAATAAATAAATAATGTTCAAAGAAATTATTTAAATATATGTGATTTCCCGCCAATTTTTACTGCATTTTAATCAATACCGGTTTGTATTTTTATACTGTAAAGATACAAATCCGGTATTAAAATATCATGTTTTCGTCCAGACATAAAAAAATGTTTTGTTTTCTTCAAAGAAATTATTTAAATATCTGTGATTTTCCACCAATTTTTATTGCATTTTAATCAATACCGGTTTGTATTTTTATACTGTAAAGATACAAATCCGGTATTAAAATACCACGTTTTCGTCCAGAAAAAAAATATTTTGTTTTCATGCATATGGCCAAGTCTCTCAAAAATAAAAAATCATATTGTATTTTCATACAACAAAGAAAATTTCAAAAAAAATTATGTATTAGCATGCATTTTGGCTTTAATAACCAGTTTATCAAAGTCATGAGAACTAGGCCAATATTTCAAAAAATTCTAAAAAAATTTTATTTTGTTTTCTTTTAATATCTGGGGTTATGATCTTATACGTAAGATATTTTTTCAGAAATTAAATTTTCTTTGTTGGCATTAGACCGGTTAGGTTTTATTCGATAAGAAAAGGATCTCTTTACTGAAGAGAACTTTTCTTAAGCCATAGACGGACCAACAAATAAAAAGCACGACATGACCTTAGATTTTATCAGACAATAAAACAATGCAGCTTACCTTAGGTAGGGCGTATTTGGGGTGCTAATACCTTTCCTTTATGCAACCAGTCCCCGTACCCGATCTCTAAGACCAGTTAGGGTTCCTAGTAACCAAAATACTAGGTGGCAACTCCCATTCCATTTTTCCACTAATAAAAGACAAGAATTCCTTGTCTCCACACATTTTTTACATTTAAGATTAGATTTTGAGGGTGGATGTTTTCGCCGCGATGCCGCATCCCGTGCGACAGAATGGCGACTCCACTGGGGACCTTGTGCACTAAGCTTTGTTTTTGTCTGATAATTGTGTTTTGTTTGGTTTGCGTGTTTTTTTTTTGTTAATAAGCTTATTTATTTATTTATTACACGTTTGAATTTCTGTACATTTATATTCATGCATTGTATAGAACTGTCTCATGCATCACATATTTTAATTTTTGAGAAGCACACACAATCTTATTAAGTTAGGAGGGGAATTAGCGATCTGCCCTATGACTATTGGTCGGGGTTCAGATGCGTGAAACACCCAACTCATATCTGAGTGCCTGCTTGGTAATGGTGGGCATATGTGCCTTAACTGTTCCTTGCAACGCCCCCATACTGTCTTTACGAAGACTGTCACTGGGCAGATATGAGACCCTTTTTGAGACTTAGATAGTTAACCTACCCTTTTTGTTTCACAAGATATATACTTTCATTTGTATCAAATTAATCATGTTAAATTTATCACTCCAGGTTCTGAACTGAAATCATGACTAAGTACCTATCTTTTCAAGAGTTTGGGCAAGAATTTGAGTTGAACCAAATAGCTGAAGGAAAATGTCCAAGAATCGATGCTAATAGGTTGCCATGCATTACCAAGATAAATCACATGGTAAATGACTTAGGGAAATTGTTGTCTATAATGGGATATGTGGACGAAACTCTCTTTGAACGGCGATATGGGAGAATAGCGCAACTAATGAGGCTACCCATACAAGCGACAACAATCAAAGCCCTCTTGAACTTTTGGGATCCTAGTTATCGATGCTTTACTTTCGGGAACATTGATATGACACCTACCATGGAGGAATATGAAAGGGTCCTAGATTTTCCAAATAACGGCAGAAAAATCTACCTCAGACGAAAATTTGAAGACACAGCTTCAGAGGTAGTCAATTTATTAGGTCTGGGAAAAATCAGTCAATGCAGGGTAGCTGATGGGGGTTTTAAAAGGAAGGTCATTGAAGCCAGAATGAAGAAGAATGCCGAGGAAGGCAAGTTGGGGGATGAACGATACAGGTTAATGGCCTTCGCCATCTTTGGACTAGTATTATTTCCATCTGAAATTGGAGTCATCAGTTTAGAAGCCACAAATGTCTTTATAGAATATGAGCATGACCGAATTAATCCTTCTTCAGCAATTTTGGCCGAAACCATGTTGTCACTTAACCATTGTAGAATGCATGGAAAAGGAGCCATGAGATGTTGCAGCCCTATGTTGTATTTATGGATTGTTAGTCATATTGAAACGCCAAGGGACATCTTCAATAATTTTTGGTGGTTTGACCTCCGACCATTAAAGGTTACCATAGAGTAAACTTGGAAGAATTGGGACGAGACGGTTTGGATAGACAAGTATGCTGCACTACCTCAAAGCAACTTCAAATGGAAAGCACCATGGATGAATGACCCTATCTGCACCATGAGTTGTGGAAGCAAGACATGGGTCCCCTTGATTGGTGTAACCGGATACATCAGTTATGCACCTGCACTTGTAGCAAGATAATTGGGTGGAATGCAGTATGTACCAAGGACTCTGGGTTTAGCAGATTTCACAGGTTTGTTCAAGCATCAACCATTCCTTGAAGAGATAGAGCTTATCCAACAAGACTGGAAAAATCCCCTGTTAGTAAAAAAGGAAGAAGAAAGCAGATTTGAATCGTCATGCAGCCAAAGTTATACAAGTTGGAGAAATCAAGAGCTTTCTGAAGTTGTAGCACCAAAATCAGCAACAGTGCAACAAAAAAGGAAAAGGATTGATGATGAGGAAGAGTTGAGAGAGCAGCTAGAAAAATATATAGTTGATCTCAGCAAAAGTAAAGGGCAACAACAGCTCCTGGAAAAGCAATTGGATGAAGAAAATACGATGAGAAATTACTTGAACCAACAGTTGGAAAATAAAGATAAGCAGTTGAAAGAATGGCAGAAAAGGGCCGAGGTAGCTGAGGAAATAACCAAAGGGGTCCAGAATGAGTTAAGGAGTCGAATAAATGAATGTAATGAGTTGGCTAACAAGAATGGGCTTATTGAAAAAGAATTAGCCAAGATCAAGAGATCAACAAAAGGCAAAATGAATGCTGATAAAGAGACGACAGATTCCTTGAAGAAAGAAAGAAACGGTCTTACAAAGAAGTTAGAAGTGGAGAAGGAAAAGAATCGGCTAGCTGAAATCGACATAGAAGAAGAAAGAAGGATCAGGGCTCAGTATATAGTACAGCTTGAGGAAGAAAGAAGTGCAAGGAAAGTCGCTGAGTCTGATATGAGAGATTACCAGAAGAGAGCCGAGTCTTCGAAAGGATGAAGAATAGCTTTGCAATCCGAGCTTAAAATACGGGAAGAGGAGTTAAGGGAGTTGAGGAGCCGTTACTTTGAGATGGAAGAAGGTTTTAATGAGATTAAACAAGAACGTCAAGAATGTCAGGATTATATAGACAACTTTGTAGTTCAGATCAATTCCAAAATAGCTGAGCTAGATATCGAGAGAGAAGAGCTACAAAGGGCAACAAATAAGGTGGCGCGGTTGGAGGAAATGGTTCGAATATTGGAAAGAAGTAATGAAGCCTTAGGGAACAGAAATGAAGTGATAATTACTTATAACACCTTGTTCCATGATAAGATAAGATGTATGACAAAACAGGTCGAGCAAGTAACCCGCTATGCGGAAAGGCTGCATCAACAAGCCACCTAAGTTGGAAATGATGTTACAAAGTACCAAGAGTACATGGGGGCTGTCATCTCTTTTATTGGGGACTTAGCTAATGGAGGAAATGCCTTTTAGGGTAGTGATGTATAAGGCCCTTTTTATTTTTACTTTGTATAAGCTACCCTTATTTATAAGAAAGGCCATGATTTGTTTTTCTTTCTAATGGATTTTGGTAACCAACCATGATAAAAACTTGGCAAACATTCTTTTACAGCAATCAGTTCGACTCAGAAATCTTGCCTAAAGGATTACGAAGGTCATGAATCAGTTCTAAAAAAAAAATAAATAAAAATAAATAAATAAATTTATCGTCGCATATGCATTACATTTTCATCACGCATTTGTTTACAATTTATCACGTGCAAAATCAGATCGTGAAACATAGGTCCCCCCTCCAAAGTCTATCACACCCGACTAAGATCAAGAATGGAGAACGAGGAAAGAGCTCACTTAGAGTCACATTATCAGAATGAGTTGTAATCCGTAAAGAATGAAGTTGCTCGCATGACCAATCTGCTTGAGCAACTTCTAAAAGCCAAAAACAGGGAGGGAACGTCTACCCAACCAATTACAGGAGCACCAGCAGCTCATATCCAAGGGACTTCTCAAAACTTGGGGGCAGATTCGATGGCAGAACAACACTTTGTGCCTATCACCTCTATTCTGCCAAGTCAAGCTATATTCACCGTGGATTTAACAGTAGATGGACCTCCCGGCAATAGGTCCACTGACAAAGTGAGCTACGACAGGTTGACAGCTCTAGAAGAAAGATTAAGAGCAGTTGAGGGTAATGATTGGTTTGATCCTATGCGAGCAGTAGAAGTGTGTTTGGTACCAAACATCATAGTACCAAAGAACTTTAGGATACCGGAGTTCGTCAAATACACTGGATTGGAATGTCCAAACACTCACCTCCGATCTTACTGCAATAAAATGGCTGAGGTGATTTATGATGATAAGCTGTTAATCTATTTTTTCCAAGATAGTCTGGAGAGATCTGCCCTAAGCTGGTACATGAGGCTGGACAATGTTAAAATTAAGAAATGGAAAGATTTGGTGGAGGCCTTTCTTAAGCAATACAAGTTCAATTTAGAAATTGCTCCGGATAGAACAAGCCTTATGTCAATGGAAAAGAGGAGCCAGGAGTCAGTAAGGGCTTACGCACAAAGATGGAGAGATGAGGCAACACATGTCCAACCCCCTTTGATAGAGACAGAAATGGTGACTTGATTCGCCAATACCTTCAGGGCACCTTACTATGAGCATCTAATGGGCAGCTCATCTCAACATTTCTATGATGTTGTACGTGTGGCAGAAAGGATAGAGCAAGGGATTAAAGCAGGGCGTATAGCAGAACCGTTAGAGAAGAAAGGTTTTATGGGAAAGAAAAGAGAAGGTAATATTAACAATTTGGAAGGCAGGTAAAAAGGCAAAAAAATAAATTACCAGAACCCACAGATGCCCACCCCTCATTCCACCAACATAAACTTTGCTAAACCTTTTCAAACCAATCAACCAAACAATTACCAAAGGCCAAATACAAAGTATCCTTTGGAGCAGTTGCCACCCTTACCCATGCCCTTAAAAGACTTGTATGCTAAACTGTTGAGCATATGACAAATAGCTCCAATTCTTTTACCACCAATTGAACCACCCTTTCCCATATGGTACAAACCAGAATTAACTTGTGAGTATCATGCTGGTAACCTGGGGCACGAAATTGAAACTTGTTACGCTTTCAAAAGAAGGTTGCTCGAACTTATTAAGATGGGGTGGGTGTCTTTTGAAGATATGCCCAATGTTAATTCCAATCCTTTACCTAAACATGCTGCAAGTAGAGTGAGCATGGTAGAAGTAGGGAATCGAAGTAAAGGGTTGAAAATATCCATGAAGAATTTGCATGGTATGTTAGTACAGTCAGGGTTCCTAAAGATGAATAATGAACATAATCTAGAAGGGAGCGATTATTGTGAGTTCCATGAAGAGGAGGGACATCATATCAATGATTGTTTGGAGTTTCGCAAAAAAATTGAGAAAATGATGATCATGGGAGAACTGAGGATTGAAGCCATGGAGAACGGTGATGAAATAAGAATTATGGAGGGCCAAGACAGGTTGTCAGAAGTATGTAGAGTCCAACTAACAGCTTATAGGCCGCCAAAGTTAATCTTGGTTAAACCCTCCTATACAAAGAGAAATCACAATGCAATGCCCTATAATTACAGCTATGCCCCCAATGTTGGGACCCCTCTTCCTTTGTTCCAAACTGAGGTTAGTGGGTTGACTAGGAGTGGCCGGTGCTTCACACCTGAGGAGTTAAGGAAAGCAAAAGGTAAGGAGGTGGTAAACCTGGGCAAAGAACTGGAAGTTAATAAACCAGTAACCGAAGAGGAGTCAAATGAATTTCTGAAGTTGATAAAGCATAGTGAATATTGCATAGTAGATCAATTATAGAAAACTCCAGCTAGAATCTCCCTTATGTCTTTGATACTCAGCTCTGAACCGCATCGAAACGCCTTGCAAAAGGTATTGAATGAGGCATATATACCCTAAGATATTGAACAGAGAACCATGGAACATTTGGTGGGGAGGATCCATGCGACTAATTATCTGTACTTTACGGCTGACGAGTTAGATGCTGAAGGAACTGGACATAACAAACCCTTGTACATCACCACTAGGTGCAAGGATTGCCTAATAGGAAAGGTGCTCGTCGATAATGGTTCGGCTCTTAATGTGTTGCCAAAACACATGCTAAAAGAAATGTCGGTGGATGAATCTCATATGAAGCCTAGTACCATGATGGCAAGAGCATATGATGGCTCACCAAGATAGATAATTGGGACTTTAGAAGTGGAGTTATATGTGGGACCACAATTGTTCCTGGTGACATTTCAGGTAATGAATATCCACCCTTCCTATAGTATGTTATTGGGAAGACCTTGGATTCATGCAGCTGGGGCAGTAACTTCATCGTTACACTAATGTTTGAAGTACATCATGAATGGGATGCTGGTAACTATCAAGGCTGAGGAGACAGTATCCATGATAAAGAATGTGGCTGTACCTTTCATCGAGGCAGAGGATTGCAATGATGAATATAGCCATGCTTTTGAGATTGTGAACACTGACTGGGTGCCAGAAAACACAGTGATAAGAATGCCAAGGATCTCAGGAGCAGCGAGGGGGGCCGCTCAATGTTTTTTGGAGTGTAAAATTTCATTTCAGCATAACCCTGTCACCGAAAATCTAGAAAAGGTTAATTTAATAATGATGAAATGTGCTAATCAAAGATTTGGGCTGGGGTATGAGCCTAAAAAGGAGGATCATCGATGGGCTGCTGGTAGAAGAAGGGAAAGAAGAATGGCTAAGATTCAAGGAAGAGAGCCTGAAGAAGAAGAGTTGGAAATCCCTCCCCTAAGGGTATCGTTCCCAAAGGCCGCATATGTAATGCAACCTGATAAAGATTCAGAAAGCCTTAGTCAAAAACTATCAACCATGGACATAAACACCTTGGAGAAGGATAAAGAGGAAGGAAGTGGCATGAATATGGTATCGGGAGTGGAAGATGAATCACTGCCACAGCTGACTGTCCATACTCTAGAAGAAGTCCCCACCACGACTTTTGTGCGAAAGCTGGCCATGGGCGAGAAGTTTCAGAAATGGGTGACCCAAGAAGCTCATGTAGTGTTTAAAATGTAAACCAACTTTTGTCTGCATTTACATGTTTCTGTCATAGCTTTTATTTGCTTTTAGTTGCTTTTATTTCCTCTGGTTGACAATCAAGGCTCATGAGGTCAGCCAGATTTTATCCTTGTCATCGAGCCCACCCTTTGCTTTAATGAGATCATGCATTTTTCAAATGTTGTCTATTTATATGCACATTTACACTAGACACCTTCTGCTTTCAGGAATCCTGAAAGCGGATCTTCCACAACATCACATACACTTAACATCAAGAACGAATGGCCAAACTTTAACGAACATGTGATTGCGGTGGAAGAAGAAGAATGGGATGAAAGCAATATCAGAGAACTCGCAAAACTGGTGGAACAACATGAACAGACTTGGAAGCCCGCTATAGAAGAACTTGAAACCATAAATGTGGGTAGTGATCAGTCTAAGAAAGAGTTGAAAATAGGGACCTTAATTACTCTTGAGCAAAGAACAACGATGATCGCCTTACTACAAGAATATGCAGATGTTTTTGCTTGGTCTTACGAGGATATGCCTGGTTTAGATACAAATATCGTAGTACATAAGATCCCACTAGAGGAAGGTTGTAAACCAGTCAAGCAGAAATTGAGGAGAGCCCACCCACATGTCTAGATCAAAGTCAAAGCAGAACTCGAGAAACAATGGAATGCAGGCTTTCTAGAAGTAGTTAAATATCCACAATGGGTATCCAATATTGTTGTTGTGCCAAAGAAGGAGGGAAAGATTAGAGTTTGCGTGGATTTTCGGAACTTGAACAAAGCTAGCCCCAAAGATGATTTTCCACTACCACATATAGATGTTTTGGTTGACAATGCTGCACGTAGTTCCATATACTCCTTTATGGATGGTTTCTCAGGATATAACCAGATAAAAATGGCTTCGGAAGATAAGGCGAAGACAACTTTTGTTACACCTTAGGGAACATTTTGTTACAAAGTTATGCCATTCGGTCTGAAGAACGCAGGGGCAACCTACCAGAGAGCCATGGTGACTTTGTTTCATGACATGATGCATAAAGAAATTGAGGTGTATGTAGATGATATGATCGCAAAGTCAAAGAAGGGAGAAGATCATATAAAGGTTTTGAGAAAACTATTCGAGAGGTTGAGGACATACGAACTAAAGCTCAACCCTGCAAAATGTTCATTTGGGGTTAAGTCCGGAAAGCTGCTAGGATTTGTGGTAAGCGAAAGAGGTATAGAGGTAGATCCTGATAAAGTAAGGGCCATCCAATCTATGCCGTCCCCAAAGACCGAGAAGGAGGTAAGAGGATTCTTAGGAAGATTGAACTACATTGCCCGATTTATAGCTCAGTTGACCACAACATGTGAACCTATTTTCCAGCTTTTAAGAAAAAAGAATCCTGGGACTTGGAATGAGGAGTGTGAGGTGGCATTCAATAAAATCAAGCATTATTTACAAAGTCCACCTTTGCTTGTTCCTCCTATATCAGGAAGGCCTTTAATATTGTATCTAACAGTGACTGAGGCAGCTATGGGATGTGTATTAGGTCAACATGATGAAACCGGGAGAAAAGAAAGGGCCATTTATTACTTAAGCAAGAAGTTCACTGAATGTGAGTCTAGATACACGGTGATAGAGAAGCTTTGTTGTGCATTGGTATGGGCGACAAAAAGATTACGACATTATATGCTATATCACACCACTTGGTTGATTTTAAAAGTGGATCCATTGAGGTATATTTGTAACAAACCCTATCTCTCGAGTCGAATTGCAAGGTGACAGGTTTTGTTGGCAGAATATGATATAGTGTATATGACAAGGAAAGCCGTAAAGGGAAGTGCAATTGCTGATCACCTGGCTGATAACGCTATGGAAGATTATGAGCCATTAGATTTTGATTTCCCGGATGAAAATGTATTATCAATCGAAGAGGAAGAAGGGAAGACAGATTGGTGGACCATGTTTTTTGATGGGGCAGTAAATGTATATGGTAATGGGGCCAGTACAGTAATAATCTCTCCCGATAAGAAGCAGTATCCGGTAGCAGTTAAATTACATTTTGAATGCACCAATAATATAGCTGAGTACGAGGCTTGTATCCTGGGTTTGGAGGCCGCATTAGAACTAAAGATTGAAAAAATAGATGTGTATGGTGACTCAATGTTGATTATCTGTCAAGTGAAAGGAGAATGGCAAACCAAAGAAGAAAAACTAAGGCCATACCAGGAATACTTATCCACGCTATCAGAAGAGTTTAAAAAGATAAGATTCACCCATCTAGGGAGAGAAGGAAACCATTTTACGGACGCTTTGGCTATATTGGCTGCTATGGCTACGATTGATCTTGGGCGAAAAGTGCAACCTGTACATATTGACATCAGAAATAAACCAGCTCATTGTTGTTCGATTGAAGGAGAGATAGATGGAAAGCCTTGGTATTACGATATCAAGAATTTTGTGAAAAATCAGGAATATCCAGCAGGAGCATCAAAGATGGATAAGAAAACCCTAAGAAGATTGGCCAAGGATTTCTATTTAGATGGAGAGATTCTGTACAAAAGATCATTTGATGGAACCTTGCTAAGGTGTCTGAATGAGACAGATGCTAGAAGTGCTTTACAAGAGGTGCATGAGGGGATTTGCTCAACTCATGCTAGCGGCCATATGGTAGCAAGGAAAATACAAAGGGCCGGTTATTTCTGGATGACGTTAGAGAAAGACTGCATCGACTATGTCAGGAAATGTCACAAGTGTCAAGTGCATAGTGATAAGGTGAATGCACCTCCAACTCCACCGTTTAATCTAGTATCTCCATGGCCATTTGCAATGTAGGGAATCGATGAGATTGGGCCTGTTAACCCAAAGGCCAACAATGGGCATAGATTTATTCTCGTAGCAATTGACTATTTCACAAAATGGGTAGAAGCCAGTTCATACGCCCATGTGACACAAAAGGTGGTGAAAAAGTTCATTGAAAAAGACTTGATTTGTCGGTATGGTCCACCTGAAAAAATAGTGGCTGATAATGCACAAAATTTCAATAGCAAAGCAATAATGGAGCTTTGTAATAGAAAATCAAGCATTCAAATTCCTCCCCATACAGACTAAAGATGAACGGTGCTGTGGAAGCTGCCAACAAAAACATCAAGAAAATTATTCAGAAAATGGTAATCACTTACAAAGACTGGCATGAGATGTTACCATTTGCTCTCCATGCATATCGCACTACAGTGACAACCTCGACAGGAGCCACTCCATATTCGTTAGTATATGGGATGGAGGCGGTGATGCCTTTGGAAGTAGAAATTCCCTCGTTAAGGGTGTTGATGGATTCAGAACTAGAAGAGGCTGAGTGGGCTAAAGTGAGATATAAACAGCTAAATATGATCAGTGAAAAGAGGGTTGCTGCAATATGTCATCATCAGCCTTACCAGAAAAGGATAGCCAAAGCATATGATAAGAAGGTTAGACCTCGTATGTTCCAAGAAGGAGATTTGGTGCTAAAGAAGCTCTTAGCTTTACCAGGGGAAAATCTAAGCAAATGGACTCCAAATTATGAAGGTCCTTATATAGTGAAGAAGGCTTTCTCGGGAGGAGCTCTACAGTTGTCCAGAATGGATGGAGAAGATCTAGCCAGACCTGTGAATTCCGATTCTGTAAAGAGATATTATGTTTAACTTTCTCCCAAAATCAATAAAGTGAAGTTTGGCCATGATTTCTTGGTGTAAAGAATCTTTTCTCCCACTGCATTGATCTCACAGCACTTAATCTTCTAAAAAAAAATCTTTGGAAAGATCTGGCTTTTTGCATGATTACAAGGAATGTATCATAAGACGATCAAAGGTGAATTTTAAGCATTTCCCAGTAAAGAGGGAACCAAGTCAAACAAACCAAAGATAAAAGACAAAACTTAGTCGTTAGAAGCATTTTGAATCGCATAGATAAAATGTATGGGTAATCACTCTATAATCATGTATAATTGTCAGTCAGGATGGGAACAAAAATTTATCAATCTTAGTAAATATGCGTTTGAAATAAAGAAAGGTCATCTTTGTTAAACTTTCACTTTCTAAAGATTATATCCTTTGTGACCCCCATTTGAGCTTACAAAAAAACGAGACTAGGACCACACCCCATACTAGGGGGCAATGAGAGATCCTCTGTTAGAAAAGATGAAGACAATGGTAGAATTAAGAGTGAAAGGAGGGCTAAAAATGGAAGCCTCGTGATTGATAAAAGGCTAAAAAAGAAAAGAGTTTGAGCAAATTGCCAAAAAGAACACAAGGATCTATATAAGTTAGAACCCAACATTTGGGGGCAAAAAAAATCCTTAAGGCAAGTTTCTCTAAACATAACCTACGAGACAGCTCCACAAAAACAGGAGATAGAAGAAGAGTGGTCCTAAATCTTTAAACCCTTAAACACTTTTTGAGCCTTAAAGCATCCTTTTTCTTCTTCATAACCCACAACTATAATCGACATTACAAGCCCTTTAGAAGTCCTTTCTAATCAAGCGCATATAACCTGGGTTGATAGACATTGGTCTTACGATTCATTTGACATGATAAATGAGTGATAATCTTTTTTTTTCCTATCCATGCAAGAAAAATGCTAATATGAGATGATTTTTGAAACCTATCGAAAAGATCAAACAGAAGATTACCTCGGAGGAAGTCTGATCTAAAGTCAAAACCACATTTTGGAAACAAATAAAGCCTTTTTCCAGGGATTGCTTAAAATAACTCTTGATGCATATGTAGAAAGTTTCAATTGTCATGAACAAAAGCCAAGACTTTTAAAGATGTTTTTGTTTGAAAAGATTTTTGTACTGCAAAAAAAAAAACCCGTAATTCGAGAAAAGACAAATTAAAGTATTGATAAGAGCATGATAAAAAGCAATGACAGATTATGCATTTATGAAAAAAGGTCACTAAAAAGAGGTTTGGGGATTTCCTCTTCAAGATGGGATGGGTAAGAAGGATAGTGTGAGAGACAGATCTCAACACATGATTTCAAACACATGGACAAGGTCATACTAAGAAGGAGTTCTACAAGATGGGGGGGCTATATTTCAAATCAGGTAAGGATGCATGCATGTCATCTAACCTCAAAGCATTGCACACATATTTTTATTTGTTATAGGAAAATCCAAAAAAAAAGACCAAAGTGAGTATATGTAGGCAGGTTGCCCGTGAAAATAGACCAGTATGAGTGTGTGGGCAGGTCGCCCCTGAAAATAGACCAGGATGAAGTGAGGGCAGGTCGCCCATGAAAATAGACCGTGTTAGTGTGTGGGCCGGTCGCCCCTGAAAATAGACCAGGATGAACATGTGTGGGTAGGTCGCCCCTGAAAATAGATCAGTGTAAGTGGAAGGGCAGGTCGCCCATGAAAATAGACCATGTGGGGCGGTCGCCCCTGAAAATAGACCAGGATGAGCATGTGTGGGTAGGTCACCCGTGAAAATAGATCAGTGTGAGTGGAAGGGCAGGTCGCCCATGAAAATAGACCATGTGGGCCGGTCGCCCCTGAAAATAAACCAGGATGAGCATGTGTGGGTAGGTCGCCCGTGAAAATAGATCAGTGTGAGTGGAAGAGCAGGTCGCCCATGAAAATAGACCATGTGGGTCGGTCGCCCCTGAAAATAGACCAGGATGAGCATGAGTGGGTAGGTCGCCCGTGAAAATAGATCAGTGTGAGTGGAAGGGCAGGTCGCCCATGAAAATAGACCATGTGGGCCGGTCGCCCCTGAAAATAGACCAAGATGAGCATGTGTGGGTAGGTCGCCCGTGAAAATAGATCAGTGTGAGTGGAAGGGCAAGTCGCCCATGAAAATAGACCAGGATGAGCATGTGTGGGTAGGTCGCCCGTGAAAATAGATTAGTGTGAGTGGAAGGGCAGGTCGCCCATGAAGATAGACCAGGATGAATATTTATGGGCCGGTCGCCCCTGAAAATAGACCATGATGAACATGTGTGGGTAGGTCGCCCGTGAAAGTAGACCACTGTGAGTTTGAGGGCAGGTCGCCCATGAAAATAGACCGTGTGAGTGTGTGGGTCGGTCGCCCCTGAAAATAGACCATTGTGACTGTGTGGGCAGGTCGCCAGTGAAAATAGACCAATGAGTGTATGTGGGAAGATCGCCTATGAAAGTAGACCAATTTTCTTCAAAAAAACAGCAAATGACCTAAGATAATAAGATCATTTTCTTTTTTTTTTCTTCTTCTTTACAAGCTTACTATGCAAGACATTGATGATGTTTTTGCTTCGTAAGCATTGTAAAGAGAGGGCATCTGTTGTTACCCATTTTTTAGTTCACATAAAAATGAGAAAATACAAAAAAATATATATCAAAAGAAATCCAAACAATAATAGGAGTGAGAAAAAGGATTGCTGGAATGCCGAAAAAATGCCAAAATTGGTTGAGGAGATTCAAAAATGCAAAAGGTTGAAATTTGACATTGAAAGCCCTGTTGATGAGAAAAATTCAATTTTAGAAAGAAAAGTGCAAAATCATATGTTTATGAACTCAATTAAATTTTATCCAAGGTTTAATTAAATTTATAGAGGGTTTGATTGCAAGAAAATTGATTTTTGTAAGTCAATTTAGGCTTTATCGGAAGAAATTAAAGTTCTGGGATCCAATTATAATTTTGAAAAAAAGTTGATTTGGCCAAATCAGGGGTTTAATTGCATAATTATTAAAGTTTGATGGTCAATTAGGGACTTAATTGAAACAATTCGAGACCAAGGACCAAACTAGAAAAGGCGCTAACATTAAGGGATCCAATTACAATTTTGTTGGGGATTTGATTACAAAACTGCAAAACATTCAATGGCCAAATCGAAAGAAACTCAAGCGGAGCCGTTTCCACCATTTCATCGCCTGCAACAGCTGGTATTCTGTGATAATAAAGGAAGGAGACGTTGACAGCGATAATGGAGCCGATTCCAAATCAAGAAGGGAGCGTATCGCGGCTGACAGCCCCCCCCACCGTGATGCACGTCGGCTTACCAAAAACACTCGCTTCCTCTGGCTATAAAAGCCAAAAGAAGAACCGAACGCTGGCGGAGAGAAAAAGGCAGAGAGAGGAGAGGCTACACTGAAAAAATAGAAGTGAAACAGCTTAAGGGAAAACGTAAGAAATAAGAGGGAGCAGAGAGATATTGGGAAAGCAAAAGGGAGAGCAGAGGAATCAAACCGAACAGAAACAAAGGACACGGTGAAGCAGAGAACCCAGCACCACCATCGTTTTCGTCTTCTCAAATCAGGTATGTTCGATGCCCTTCTCCGTTTCCCTGCAAAATGAGATGATGCATGTTAGGATGTAAAATACAGAAAGAAAACATAAATAAACCGACACTAGAAATCGCCAGTTACAATGCTCTGTTTTGTTTCTTTTTTTCATTCTCGCACTGCAACAAAGATAGTTAACAGAGCGAAGGTAATTTAATTACCTTCGCCCTGTTCATGTAAGGCTAAAAAATATTATGGTGCAGTTAGTTAAAAGTATGCCTTGCAGTCTAGATGGTCAGCTTAGCCGGCTCTCATCCGAGAGAACCGGTTTCAAGTCTTAACAAGCGAAATTTTTTTTGAAGATGGTCACTGGCATGGGCCAGTGACCATGCTGGGCTGGCTGAATCCAGCCCAGCCATATGGGCCAGGTTGGGCCCAGCAAAAAAAATAATATATAATGATAATAATAATAATAAATAAATAATGTTCAAAGAAATTATTTAAATATATGTGATTTCCCGCCAATTTTTACTGCATTTTAATCAATACCGATTTATATTTTTATACTGTAAAGATATAAATCCGGTATTAAAATACCATGTTTTCGTCCAGACATAAAAAAAATGTTTTGTTTTCATGCATACGGCTAAGTCTCTCAAAAATAAAAATAAAAATCATATTGTATTTTCATACAACAAAGAAAATTTCAAAAAAAATTATGTATTAGCATGCATTTTGGCTTTAATAACCAGTTTATCAAAGTCATGAGAACTAGGCCAATATTTCAAAAAATTCTAAAAAAATTTTATTTTGTTTTCTTTTAATAACTGGGGTTATGATCTTATACGTAAGATGTTTTTCCGGAAATTAAATTTTCTTTGTTGGCATTAGACCGGTTAGGTTTTATTCGATAAGAAAAGGATCTGTTTACTGAAGAGAACTTTTCTTAAGCCATAGACGGACCAACAAATAAAAAGCACGACATGACCTTAGATTTTATCAGACAATAAAACAATGCAGCTTACCTTAGGTAGGGCGTATTTAGGGTGCTAATACCTTCCCTTTACGCAACCAGTCTCCGTACCCGATCTCTGAGACCAATTAGGGTTCCTAATAACCAAAATACTAGGTGGCGACTCTCATTCCATTTTTCCACTAATAAAAGACAAGAATTCCTTGTCTCCACATATTTTTTACATTTAAGATTAGATTTTGAAGGTGGATGTTTTCGCCACGACGCTGCATCCCGTGCGACAACCTTTGCTGGAAACCCTGTAAATTTCTTTGTAATATAGCTGGATGAGTTAATTTTCCTTCTCCTTCCCATTTCAAGATATTATTGTATTAAAATCATCAAAAACAAATATTTTAAAAAATATTTTTTCATGTAAAAAATAATTTGAAAAATAAATATAAATGCAATACTAAATAGGCTACTTTATTTGTTATTGGAATTTCATTTTAAAATGTCGGGATCTAGTGATAAATAATAAAGCATTACAGATTTGACCACACACCATCTTTAGTCACAAAGTTTGTCTTATAAGATTTGTTTAATTGTTTTTATAATTTGGGTTAGTGAGGAAATAATTTTTTATTTAATCAAGAAAAATATACTAATATAAATTTTCAAGAAAACAAGCACGCTCCGGTAAAGGCACGTTGGGTTTGGTAGCGTGCCAAACCCCGGACATACCTAAAAGAATGTGCATCCTTTTTTGGCATGCTCAAAGGAATGATTATCCTTTCTTGACATGTCCAAGGGAATGATACGCGATTAGACTCGGCAATGTGCGAAGCCCTAAGCATGCCCAAGAGAATGCGCATCCTCCATTGGCACGTCTAAAGAAATGATCATCCTCCCTTGGCACGCCCAAGCAAATGAGGTAATGTGGCTCTAGCAAACATGTCAGACCCAAGACAATTAGACGTAGCAGTCCGCCAACTCCATTGCACTTGGACTTGACAGTCAGCCAAGTCCAAGATAATATAGATCTGGCAAACATGCCACGTCCAAGGTACTTGGACCTGGCCATCCATTAAATCCAAGGTACTTGGACTTGGTAGTTAGCCAAGTTCAAGGCAACATGGGTAGACGACAAACACGTCAGACCCAAGACATTTGGACTTGGAAGTCAACCAAGTCCATTGCACCTGGACTTGGTAGCCAACCAAGTCCAAGGCAACAACTATTCTCTTTTGGCATGCTCAAGGGAATGACCATCCTCCCGTGGGCACGCCCAAGAGAATAATCATCCTTCATTGGCACGTCCAAGTGAATGAGGTAATATGGATCTAGCGAGTATGTCAGACCCAATGTATTTAGACTTGATATTTAGCCAAGTTCAAAGTATCATGGGTCTGTCAAACATGTAAGATCCAAGGCACTTAGGCTTGGCAGTCAGCCAAGTTCAAGATAACGTGAATCTAACAAACATGTTAAATCCAAGGCACTTGGACTTGGCAGTCAGCCAAGTTCAAGATAACGTGAGTCTGACAAATGTGCCAAATTGAAGGTATTTGGACTTGGTCATTTGCCAAGTTCAAGGTGACGTGAGTGTGACAAATATGTCAAACCCAATGCATTTAGACTTGTCAATTAACCAAGTCCAAGGTAACAATCATCGTCCTTTGGCACTCTTAAATGAATGATCATCCTCCATTTGTATGCCTAAGGGGATGACTATCCTACCCGAGGCATGCTTAAAGGGATGACACTTTTTCCTTAGGTCTAGCCTAGGGAAAAAGCTCAATCTCCATGGGCTTAGCTACATCTAACATCTTGGACCCTAATCTCCCTACATCTTTTATGTGTATAAAAGTCCTTCAAGAACCCACCATATTTCTATCAAATATTAATATAGATATAAGGGGTATTTATACCTCATTAAATGCTATCAAGATAAAATTACACTTTTGACCCTCCTCTTCACAAAAAAAAAAAACAAGACTTATAGGTTATAAATACATTATGATATCTTCAAATCAAAGGTTCACAATCTTCCTTATCTATTGCATATATATTTTCAAAGCATCTTTCTTTAGAATATTATTATATTTTTTCTCTCTAAAAAGATACTTATTTAAGCATCAAATAGTCCATACCTCTACTAGAAAGGACCTTTTGCAGGTATTAGCCACGAGCCACCTTTGTCTACCAAGCACCAAGTATAACTTATCAACTACCTTGGCTAGGGAGAATGGATGAGATTGCTAGGACTAGTTGATAAACCAATTATCTAACCCGAGAGCCTTATTCCTAAGCTACTTTGATTTTTTGAGACTTCATCAGTTGTATCGTCTGTGGAAAACTGATAAAAAAAAGTCATTGGTTTCTTCCAAAAGCTTGATTTTAACATTTTCAAACCATTTCATGGCACACAACCAATGCTCACCTCAGCTAGGACGCATGAAAGTCTTTTCATTTTTGTAGACACTTTTGCCCAAACAAAGCTTCAACAACTCTTCAATCAGGTTCAACTCCTCATTGAGGCAATGCTAACCACTCAAAGTGAGACAAGCAAATTTAGGTTATGCTTTGCCAACTTTACAAATGCAGTTGGAACCTTGAGATTTTGAAAATATTTCAATAAGTACGAGTGGAATGTTGGTTCAAACCGTAAACCATATGAAGTATTTTTTACATGTATCCAAAAGAAAGGGAAAGTCTCCCCCATACCGGACACTCTGCTCAAATAAAAAATTACCATAGCCAATAAGAATATGAATGTAAGTTTCTTATATATAAATGACTTATTCAAAATGGTTGTTTTCATTTTCTCTAGGTGATGCCTAAGGGTGTTTCAATAATACACCTTGGAAATGATGAACTTGGACTCCCCAGTGTTATATGCACCACTCTTTATGGGATTGGCTTGGTCTCCTTAGTGTTATATGCACAAATCCCTAAGAAATAGACTTCATCTCTTCAGTGCTATATATATCAATCTTCAAGGGATAGATGTAATCTCTTTAGTGCTATATGCATCAATCTTCAAGGGTCAAGGGATGTACGTAATTGGTCTCTCTAGTATAAATAACAATATCATATAATCACCACTCTTAATAGGGGGCTCTCATACCTTGTCATAAAAAAAATAATGATGGCCACTTTTTAATGGATGACTTTTAAACCCTGTGACAATGTTGGGAAAGCTATAGGCTCAGGCCGCATAAAACAAAATCATGATGGTCACTCTTTAGTGAATGGCCTTAGCCTCTTAACAATACTGGGAAAGCTACATGCTCATGCCCCGTCAAAAAAAATCATGAAGGCCATTTTTAGTCCAGATACATATTTTTCTATATTTTTCCTAGCTTACCCCTCTTTTATACGAGCAAAACTCATTCTTCTACCTGAACTGGAAGATTAATTAAAGTATTTGCATATTATTATATCGTAAATATTAGGGTCTACTAATGAACCAAATTTTTATCAGTTTATCCTAACAAAAAAACATTGGATTAAGAAAGATTTACGAGTATAAATTTTCAGGAAAACAAACACGTCTCAGTGAAGGCGCTTTGAACTTAGTAATGTGCCAAGCCTTGGGCACGCTGGGTCTCGCGGTAGCAAGATCCAAACGCAATTAGGTTTGACAATATGTCAAGCCTCGGACACGTTGGATCTGGCGCGCGAATGGGCTTAGCAATGTGACAAGCCTTGGGAACATTGGGTCTGGTGCTAGCCAAATCCAGACGAAATTGGGC
>Ga0325414_1002282_pt1 | contig 19282 bp, 23 predicted proteins | sample PopdelMetagenome_8_FD_206183 | JGI IMG/M metagenome (GOLD analysis project Ga0325414, IMG submission 206183) | Populus deltoides microbial communities from Bellville, Georgia, United States - Leaf-PdKOR-R3 | ecosystem: Host-associated > Plants > Phyllosphere > Phylloplane/Leaf | place: USA... | reverse complement strand
ATTGTGTTGTTGTTAACTATAATTTATACAATAAACCTCCCTGTGGTTCGACCCCGGTCTTGCCGGGTTATTTATTACTTCGACACTCCTGCACTTGGGAGAAGACATTAATCTTTTGGTCGTGTCATATCCTAATTTATAGCAAAAACTTGGAAGAACATGTAATGCATTTGAAATCTGTTTTGGAAATTCTAAGGAAAGAAAAGTTATTTGCTAACCTCATAAAGTGCACCTTTTGCACGAATAAGAGGAAAAGGTGAAGGCAATCCAAGAATTGTCAACGCGTACAACAATCAACCAAGTGAGGAGTTTCCACGACTTAGCTAGCTTCTATAGATAGTTGTGCATGATTTTAGTAGCTTAGCTGCCCCTCTTAATGAAGTCATCAAGAAAAATGTGTCGTTTAAGTGGGGGAAAGAGCAAAAAAATGCATTTAATTTGAAAGGAAAGTTAACTAATACACCTTTGCTTGTTTTACCTAACTTTGCTAAAACTTTTGAAATTGAGTGTGATGCTTCAAGAATAGTATTGGAGCTGTTTTGACCCAAGAAGGCCGTCTAATTACTTATTTTAGTGAAAAGTTGAGTGGGGTAGTCCTAAATCACCCCACTTATGATAAGGAGATGTATGCCTTGGTAAGAGCTTTGGAAAATTGGTAACACTATCTATGGCCAAAGGAATTTATGATTCACACAAATCATGAATCTTTAAAGCATTTGAAAGGACAACAAAGGTTGAACAAACGCTATGACAAGTGGGAGGAATTCATTAAAACAATTTCTTATGTGATCAGATACAAGCAAGGTAAGGAAAATGTGGTAGCTGATGCATTGTCCCGAAGGTATGATTCACTTTCCATTTTAGATATAAAATTACTTGGCTTTGAATACATAAAGGATTTGTATGCACGATATTCTGATTTTGGTGATGTGTTCAATTCATGTGAAAAAGTGGCATTTGGTAAGTGTTATAAGCATGATGGATTTTTGTTTCGGGAAAATAAATTGTGTGCCTATATGTTCTTTGCGTGAATTACTTGTGAAAGAAGCTCATGGTGGTGGTTTTGGTGTATCTAAGACATTAGAAATTTTGCATAATCATTTTTTTTGGCCTCTTATGAAACATGATGTGGAAAGAATCTGTGAGAAGTGTATCACGTGTAAACAACCTAAGTCTAATTGAACCTCATGGTTTGTACACCCCTTTACCAATACCTAGTGAACCTTGGACTGATATTTCTATGGATTTTGTTTTAGGTTTTCCTAGGAGTAAAGGGGGAAGAGATTTAGTTGTTGTGGTGGTAGATAGATTTTCCAAGATGACACACTTCATTGCATATCATAAAACTGATGATACATCACATATAGCTGATTTATTCTTCAAAGAAATTGTTAGGTTACATGGCATGCCTAGGACTATTATTTCTGATAGGGATGCAAAGTTTTTAAGTTACTTTAGGAAGACTTTGTAGGGAAAGTTGGGAACCCAAGTTGTTGTTTTCTATTACTTGTCATCCTCAAACGGATGCTCAAATAAAGTAGTGAATAGAACTTTATCTTCTTTGTTGCGTGCTATCATTAAAAAGAACTTGAAAACATGGGAAGATTGTTTGCCATATGTTGAATTTGCTTACAATAGAAGTATACATTCTGCAACTAAGTTTTCATTTGAAATTGTTTATGGCTTTAACCCATTGTCACCTTTCAATTTAACTCCTTTACCTTTGAGTGAACGTGTGAACTTAGATGGCAAAAGGAAAGCAGAAGTTGTAAAGATGATCTTGACAAGGCATGATTCAACATTGAAAGGAGGACTACACAATATGTCCATCAAGCCAACAAGGGATGTAAGAAGGTAGTGTTTGAACTAGGAGATTGAGTTTGGTTGGACATAAGAAAGGAACGTTTTCCAGAGAAATGGTTGTCATAACTCAATTCTGGGTTATTCCTCAAAATTGACTTTTTTTTGAAATAAAATCAAAAAATAAAATAAAGATTGGCAACGTAGAGAAAACAGGCCAGGGAATTAAGCAGTAATTTTGGAGGAAATTTTAAGGCCTAATTGCACCCCATTATGCTAAAAAAATGAAAAAAAATGCAAATTTAAGGTCAAATTGAATGATTATTGGATGAATTTGCATAAAAATCAAGTTCGCAGCTTAGGGTCAATTAGGGGTTAAATTGACATAATTCACAACCTAGGGTCAATTAGGGGTTAAATTGACATAATTTGCAGCCACAGACCAATCAGCAAGAGGTGCCAAATTATAGGGGCTTAATTGACAAAAACCAGGGGTGAAATTAAAGAAATTGAAAGTTTAATGGTCAATTAGAGGTTCAATTGCATAAATCCGAGATTAAGGATTAAATCGTAATAGGTGCGTAACTTCGGTGCTCAAATTAAAGTTTTCTAGGGCTTAATCGCATTAAATTGAAAGTTTAGAGTCAATTAGGGATACAATTGCACGTCACTGTAAGCTGGAGGACTAAATTGAAGATTGGTAAAAATCCCTCATTCAATCAAAAACGGCGCCGTTTTGAATATATATCAAAGGACCAAACAACGCGTTATCTGATTACAGTTCATTGTCTTCCTCGATTTTGCCCGAGAATGCTGCCTGGGTGGCTACTTTTTAGTTGCATTTAATGCTTCATTTCTCCATCAAATCTAACAAAACGTGCACACAAATGATCCCCCTGCAATTTATCTACAACCTCATGTGAACAGTTCAGGCTGAATGACAATGAGATGACGCCGACCTAAATAAGCCAACTCAAACAGCTTTTCCCTGCAGATTTCACGATGCACATTTTTAGCCAACGGTTGAGATCCTTCCCAACTGAATCAAGGGTTGAAATTTTTTTCATGTGTAGACATGATTACCCTCTTCGATCCCCTATAAATAGGGGTGGATTTCATGTCCTGAGGGAGGAGAAAATCGAGTCTAAAGTTAACAAAAAAAGCCTCCCTCCCCTGTTTTTCTCCTTTTCTGTCGTCTCTCTCTCTTCTTGCTACTTCTCTGCCGCACCTTCAGCCACCACCACTCTTCCAACGTCTTTCCCACTACAATCTACACCTCAATTAGACGCCCAAGCACCTTCATCTCTCTCTCTCTCTCTCTCTCTCTCTCTCTCTCTCTCTCCCCTTCCCTCCTCTGTAAAACTCTTCTTCCTTTTCTAGCTGCAACCAACGCTAGCTACCAGCCTCACCACCTCCACTCACACCGTGCGCCACCAGCCAGGCTGCTAACTCCTTCCACGCTAGGTAAGCTTCTCCTTCTCTTCTTCCTTTTCCGCCCTCTACTTCTGCCTCGTTCTTTCTCCTAGTTCTTATGGCTATTACATGTAGAAGATATTCTGCATGCAATGGCAGAATAATTAACCTTGAAGGTGGGCCAGACCTGATTTGGTCCAGACCAAATTTCAGACCCGGCCTTTCAAAAAAATTAAAAAATAAATGTTGAGCCGATATTGGCACAACCCATCTTTTTTGGAGTTGCGCTCGGCCCAGCCCACATGTTGTAATAATAATAATAATAATAATAATAATTTATAAAGCTGCAGCTAAAAAGAGAATATAGAGAGAGATGCTCTCTTTCTTTTTTGATGTTTTCTCCTCCTGATGGTGACCTGCAGCTCTTGAGTACTTGGTTGAAGCCTCTTTCTTCATTGGCCACTTACGTGGCCATTAATAGAAAGAAATCAGCGTCTTTCCTCTCTTCGATTCAACAAAAAGAAAGCCATGAGGAGTTTGTGTGCAATCTGACTATGTCTTTGGCATCTCAAGCTCTCTTTGTCTTAGATCCTTGAACCCTCAAGCAGTATTCAAATCTTCTCGGCCTTAATGAGGAAGAGTTTGATCGGTCTAGGGTTGTGCGTGTCTCCGACCCTAAAAAGTGTGTTCTGGTGGCAGCCTGTTCAGATGACGACCATTTGAATGATGCTCCTTCCACCCTAGAAGACACCTTTATCGGTGGTTCATCCAAGACCCCTGCCTTGCTATGGCTCCTGCCACTACTTGCATCAACGGGATCTCTTGTTCACCTGGTATTAGTGCTTCACTATCTCTGCCAACACAGGTATCTTCTCTGAATCTGTTGTCGAGATATTGAGGTACTGGTTTTCCATCTGAAAGTGGTAGGAGCTATCCTTCCCCTCACTTTTGCTTTTTGGTGTTGTTTATTTGAGGGGCTAACAGTGGCCTGAAGCATCACGAGGTGGTTTCCCTCATGATTGATATCTTTTCTGTTGCTTCCTGTAATGTTGGTCTTCTCTGTTTGTTTCATTGATTTGTTCGGTTTATATATGTTAATATTTGGCCGTGTTTTGTTGAGATACTGGATGTGATGGGTATATGTAGTTATTATGCCTCCTTAGGTGCTAGTGGTTACTACTGTCTGCAGTGATTGTTTAACCCTTCCCTGCCTACCTTAGCTCTGGAAATTTTGGTTTGGTGGAGGATGCCTCCTCATGTTGGTTGTTTGTTGTTGGGATTGTTTAGTTGAGGCTTGCTTTGGTTGTGTTGGCCTTGTTACTCTTGGGTCTATTGTTGTCTCCAGATGTATGTCCCTACTAGATATGCTGTTGGTAGCTGCTATCAATCCTATTAGTTTGCTAGAGTTGTTTGTGGTCTTTGGCTTCTTTCTCTAGCCTATTACTTATGGCTTTATGCTAGTTTGGTTTGTGTGTTGTTGAAGGCTTTTTCTTAGGGTTGCCTCTAGCTGTCCATATATAGACTCCGTTTCCCCTGGTTGGGTCTTGTTTATTACTCATTCCTGTTGTGTGGAAGTGGTTGTCGGTGTATTGTCACTACTCCTTGGTCTAGTGATTGTCGTCCCTGTTATTCAGGGGACTCTCATCCCTTGCTTGTTCCCTTGATTATGGGAGTGCAGGTGCCATTCACTTGCTTTTACATCCAATTACTGGAGTGGACTTTAGCACCTTGGTTCTGTTTCATTTGCTACTTCATCTTCTACTGGAGTGGGTTTGTTTTAGCTCTCATTCACAGCGTTCTAGTGGAGGCTGTCTTTGGGTTTTATGCTAGCTCTGCTTCTCTCTAGATAGCTACTATGGATCCCAACCATCTGTTTGGGCTATTGATGTAGTGTTCTTTGTTACTTGCTCTGCTGTGATGTTGTTTGGTTAATAGAGGGAAGTCAGAGGGGTCTTTCCTCATCGTTGTTCACTTCTCAGCAAAGAGTGCTGGATGGAGCTTCTCCTAGTAGAGATCTAGTCAATGTTGTAGAGTTGGTTGGTTTGCTGGAGTTGTGCGCTGATGGCTCTATACTCTAGTGATTGTGTTGACTATTTTCTTGTCTGCAAGCTGGTTCTCAGTCGCTGGTGCAAGTTCATGGATGCTTGGCTCCCTGTGGAGCAGCCTTGCTGTTTGTTATATGGGATGGCCTCCAGTGGCGTCCCTGTCATTAATGCTATCATGGTGCTCTAGTCTATCCGCTATGAGCTATGTTTGCTGTGGATGGCTCCCTCTCTCAGGGTTGCCTCTGACTGTTGTTGTGCTGCTGCTTCACGCAGTATTGTATGCCTAGCTCCTTGAAGCTGGCTGTTATGAATGTTGTTCAGTTTGCTACTGGTTTTGCAGGTCTGTTGTTGGATCATCGTTTTTATGATCCCTGATTGATGTTTAATGCATTGTTAGTATGCTGGAGTCGTTGAGCTTCCTAGTTTTATTGCTGCTGGCTTGTTGCTATTGCCTGTAATTGAAGCACATTCGATGCTGTTTTTGTTGTTCCTTCTTGTGCTGCTTTAGTGGCTATGATTGGCACAACTTCGCTACTGGTTATGCCTGTCAGGTGTCATTAGCCTGCGTGCTTGTCACGTCCTGGATATCATTAGCTGCAAAGTGGCCTGCGGGTCTGCTGGTCGGATTGACTGTGTCCAGTTGCTATTTGGGCTCTGCTGTGTATATAGTTCTGGATGTTGTTGTCCTGGGAGTTGCTGCCTTGGTTCCCTTTATATGTTCTTTTGCTATATGTTTGGTGTTGTTGGCTTGTATTCTTGCAGGTGCATGTGTCTGCTGGTTTGCTGGTTGGGTAGCCTAATGCTACTGATTTGAATTTGACTATTGTTTTTCCTTTGCTGGATTGGATGTCTTTGTTGGAGTTGCTGCTCCCTCTCTGTCGTGCCTTAACTGTTGCCTGCAGAGACTTGTGTGTTGTCCTTGACCAGCTGCTGTATAGGCTACTTTTGATAATTATGATTTTGTTTGAGGGCTGCTCTGTGGAGATTTGTCTGATGGCCATACCCTCTGTGGTTTTACGCTTATTTGTTGGTTAAGTTTACCTTGTTAGATTGTTAATTTTGTTTCACGGAGCATGTTTTCTTTGCTTATTCAAGGGAGTTTGTTCCCTTTCGCTTGTATGTACATGCCTGTATATCCTAACTTGCTAGTTTCTAGCTTTGTTTCACTTTTAATCTCTACAATTTCTTACATTTGATAAATAATAATAATAATTAATATATAATATTAAAAAAAAAATTCCAAATTTTTTTTTCAAAAATCATTTAAAAAAATTGTGATTTTCTCAAATATTTTTCTACTGATTTTGCATAACATTGGGTTGTATATTTATACAGTAAAATACAAATCCGGTATTAAAATACCTGGTTATCTCTGAAATATTTTCAAAACAAAATTAAAAAAAAATCTTAAATATTCCAAATTAATTTCCCCTTTTAAAAGAAAAAAAGAGTTTTTTTATGCACACGGCCAAATCCTAAAATTTTTCAAGCATATTTTCTTAAAAAAAAAAAAATTACATCTTTCTCATGTTTTGAAAAAAAAAAATGGATTCATAATTAGTTTATGATCATCCATTAGGGTTTGACCAACTATCAAAAACCCTTTTCTAATTTTTTTTTAGGGTTCAAATGTAGACTTTAATATATGTAGAATGTAAAATTACACGATAAAGTACACCATCGGGTATTAAAAATACAAGGTGTAAATAAATGCAATGCTAAAGTTTAGACTTTATAACAGTTAGGATTTAACCCAAAAAGGTAGAAACTTTCTCATGAATAGAGATTTACCTTGAACCTTAAAAAAGATCAACAAATAGAAACACAACTTAGAAAACAATCAAACAACAATGCATCTTACCTTAGGTAGGGTGCACTAGGGGTGAGGCGTCTTCCCCTTGCACAACCAATTCCTTACCCAGACTCTCACAGACGATAGGTTCCTAGTGACCATAATACTAGGTGACAACTCTTGAACATTAATCATAATTTTATGATTAAATCCAAAAACCCTTCCCAACACACCACACCTCATCAAGAGGCACGATATAAAGCCTTCATTGTTGCTAGATGAAGTCGCAGCACGACCCCGCGACTACAGCGTTCAAAACTCCTACCTCAGGGTGACAGACCATTTCAAGTAGTGGAACACATCAATGATAATGCCTACAAGCTTGACTTACCAAATGAGTATGGTGTAAGTGTAAGTTTTAATGCTGCTGATTTGTATCCTTTTGATGTAGGTGATGATTTGAGGACAAATCCTTCTCAAGAGGAGAAGAATGATGCAAACCAAAGAGCTGGACATGCTGATTATAAACGTGGGAATGAAGCTGAATTTGCACAAGACCCTTTGTCACTTCCTAGTAGCCCAATTACAAGACTTAGAGCCAAATGTTTCAAGGAAGCACTAAATGGGAAAATCCAAAAGAATTGGGTTGATTATAAAAAGATCAAGATGAGCTTAAATAATATCAAGGCTTAGTTCATGTCATCAAAGCAATTGAAGAGGCAAATTAACATGTAAAAACATGACCAACATGGTTTGACCATTAAAAGGAATGAATTTGTTAAGTTTCAAGGATATTAAATAGGGGAATGAACTTGGTCTTGGTTGGTTATGTTAAATACATTAAATTTTGTCATTTAGTTATTTTTGGCTGCCTCTAGAAGACCAAAAGACCTAAAATAACATAGGGACTTGTTTATGCTGATGTTGGCTGCCCCTAGAAGAACAAGAGATCGAAAATAATGTGGGAACTTGTTTATGTTGATTTTTTTTAAAGATGTAGTTATAAAAAGTTATGACCTTTTCTATTCTTGAAGGGTTATTCCAAGTTTATAGATGGACATTACTAATTTGGCAGAATTTGGTTTTCAAAAAATTATTAGTATTGTGAGGTCTTGTGTTCCCTTTTGTTCTTGAAACAACTCTCTGAACTTATCAAGTTAATCTTGTGGCATTCAAACAACCAAACTTATCACCTTGATTCTTGAGAGACTTCTTAGGTTTTTTTGGCATGGCGTTTTCAATTCCTTCGTAGTCTTGGTTCTTCATCTAGTTAGGTGACGGGTCAAGGCTCGGCAAATCTTGTCTATATGATCTTGGGGATTCAAACCATCTTTGTTATTGGGTTTCATTAGAATTGTTGGTGGAGTTCATATCAAAATTCACCCATAGTTTCCCGGTATTTGTTCTATGTTGAGGTAATATTTTAGGTCAATCAGGGTTCAAGAAAGCCTTGTGATATTGGTTAGAATAGATTGTATGAATTTTGTTATTTACTTCATTTTAATTTGTGAACTTCTTATTTGGTAAGGATCCTTTTCCTACAAGGATCTTTAATGGATTACAACATATTCTCCAAGTGTGACAAGAATTTATTAATGTTCCATAATCCTTTTTTTTTAGAAGGATTCCTTATTCATTCTAACTACACAAAGAAAGAAAGGTCGATAATATTTAATGTTAGATTGATCAACTTATTTTGGGGAGCTTTCTAATCCTACAAGGTTAAAGGAAGGCAACAATGGTTTTCATGTTTTGAAAAGATTCTTTAAAACTACAATCAATTATCCTAGAGAAATAAAGAAACTAAAGTGGAGGCAACTTCAGCAATCAATTTCCTAGCTTTTTGGTTATCTAAAGGTGACAACACAGATCTTAGTGTTTCTAGGATGAAAATTTCATTCATGACATTATATAAACTAGGATAATTATATATCTTAGGTTATTTTATTTAATTAGGTGCATGCACTTTAGTTTATATGTCATATTTGTTATTTTTATTAATTTTTTTCATGTTTGGGCTTAGCTAACATACTTTGGGTTTATTGTAAATGGTTAAATATTAGCCAACAAGTTTTTGGTCCGTTGGGGTTACTAGTTGAACCATTATATAAGGTTTTGTAAGCTGAAATTTGTAGTCAGTTATGGATTTATGAATTAAACTTGTGTATTGCATGTTGAAACTCCTTTTCTTTGCTAAGATAAATAACATATTTGACTTATCAAGGTATAATTGACCTTGTGGCATTTTCAATATACTTCTCATTCGCGAATTGATATTCTTTAGGTGGAGGTTTTTTTTTTTATTCCAATAATACTAGTGCCTTGAGACTGGTTTTCATTGTGTCATATTCCTATCAAACCTGATTTACTTGGCTTTTCTGGAATTAGCGTCTTAGCATATGGGTTGCTTGACTGCGTGATAAAGAGGTTTACATAAATTATTATAGTGATTTTTATCTAAAATCATAAAGTCTGCATCAAGGTTCTAAGTCAGTGGATGAGTATTAAAAAAAAATAGAGATCGCGATGATTCATGCCAATGTAATTGAGGATAGGGAGGTCACGATAACTAGATTCCTTAATGTACTGAATATGGAGATTGCGAATGTGGTGGGATTATAACATTACGTGGAGTTGAAGGATATGATCCATGTGGGGATGAAGGTTGAGAGGCAAATAAAAAGAAGGGAAGACACTCGTTTTCAGACCAATTCAGCTCCATCTTCATCAGCATAGAGGTCGAATCAGAGGAGAGAGCGGGTTGTCCAACCAAAGCCTTTTATCCCTACTAAAGTCGAACCACCTAAAGCTAAGGTTGAAACCTTTATGGGTTTCAAAGGTAAATCTAACTCTCAACCAAAACATACTCGAGATATGAAATGTTTCAGGTATCAAGGGCTTATACATTATGCGTTAGAGTGTCCAAATAAGAGGATAATGGTGATAAGAGACAATGGTGATGTGGAATCTAAGAGTAACAAATCAGATTGTAAAGACCCATTGAAGGATTGTACTAAGGATGAATTGACATTATCTATTTAGAAATACTTGGTTATAAGGCATACACTTCAGGTTCAGGTCAAGGAAAAGGATAGTGATTAGTAAAGGGAAAATAAGGTGTGTGGTTTGATTCTTGATAGTGGAAGTTTTACTGATATGGCTAGCATTAGCCTTTTTAGCAAACTGAATTTGTGTACTGTTAAGCGTACTAGACCATATATAGATTGCAATGGTTGAATGTTAGTAGTGAAGTGAAAGTGAGTAAACATGTTGTGGTCTTGTTTTTTATTGGGAAATATGTTGATGAAATTCTATGTAATGTGGTACTAATATTGGCAAGCAAGTCACATCTTCTTGGGGAGACCTTGGTAGTACGATAAGAAGGCAAGTCATGATGGGGTTAAAGACAGGTATATAATTGTAAAAGATGGAAAAACCATCACTCTTGTACCTCTTACACCCAAACGGGCGTATGATGATCAACTAAAGCTAAAAAGTGAGCATGGGGCTACGAGGAAAGAAAATCATTGTGAGGAACAGGGGGACAGAAGACTAACAAGCTCGAAAAAAAACCCTAAACAATATTACAACCCATTCAGCCACCAATCTAAACATAAACAAACATTTGGCCAACACTCCAAACAAATCAGACCATTTGATCACCACCCAAAAAAACCCAAATCTGGACAAGAGTGGAGGTGAGATAAGAGGAGTGAAGAAAGTCAGGAAGTGTGACGAGAACTACGTAGAAAAACTAAAGAAACAACCCAATTTTTATGCTAGAGAGGTTAAGGTCAGATCTGTATTTTTCACTAACAAGCCAATGATTTTACTTGTGTATAAAGATGCCTACTTTAATACTAATGATCTTGATCATATTGTGCCTAGTGTTGCTGATGCGAACCTCGTGATCACGTGGTCACGCAACTCACACGCAAAGACATCAATTCCCAAAAAGCCAAGTAAATCAGGTTTGATAGGAGTGTGACACAAAGATAACTTGTACCTAAACACCAGCACTATTGGAAATGAAAAACCCCCACCCAACGAATATTGATTCGTAAACGAGAAGTATAAGAATGATGCCACGAATATAGTTATTCTTCGATAAGTCATTTTTCAGTTCTTTAGAGAACCATGAAAGAGAGATTATCTCACCAACACACACACGAAAAGTGCGGCAAAGAAGAAGTTTTATTAATCTAAATTGTCTAACTTACATGTCTGGTTATACCTTTATTTATACTAACTCTAAACTTAAATAAACCCTAATGGACCCCCCTTAGGTGGACTTATATGAGGCCCACTTACAATTGACCAAAATAAGTAATAATAACCCAAAGACTAAGAAGAAAATAATAAAAATAATAAAAATCTAAAAATTATTATTCTAAATATGCTAGAATCAGATTTGTCACCGTTAAGAAGTCCCAAATAGACTAAGAAATCTGATCTGAAGATAGAATTAATTCTGAAGTCTTCTTTCCTTATTGTAGCTAGGATGAATTAGGAATCCTTGTATGAAAAGGATTCTGAAACATTTATGAATCCTTGCCACACTTGAAAACTATGTTGCAGCCCATTAAAGATTTTTGTAGAATTAGGAGATTACCAAAACAAGTTGCCACATCTTTTTAGGAAAAGAATCTTAGCCAAATAGGAAGTCCACAAGTCAAAAGGAAGTAAATAACAAAATTCATATATTCTCTGTTGACCAGTATTATACTGCCTTCCCAAACTCTGATTGATTTAAAATTTTAACCCAAGATAGAACAACATGTCAGGAGACCCCACGTAAAATTGCAGCCTGATCCAACGGTTGGATTGGGAATTATGACTATTGCCGTAAAACTAGATAGTTGCACATCTTACATCAAAATTCGAATTTGACCTTGCCTGGATCGTATCAGTTGCTATTTCTTTATTGCAGGAGTTTGAAGATGTGATTCCTAAAGATGTCCCTAGTGGATTACCACCCTTGAGGGGAACAGAACATCATATTGATCTTGTACATGGAGCTGCGATTCCTAATTGACCAACCTATAGAAGCAATCCCGGGGAGATGAAAGAGCTTTAAAGGCAAGTTGATGAGATGATGGAGAAGGGGTATGATCGTGAGAGTATGGGCCAGTGTTACTTGTGCCTAAGAAGGATGGAGGATGTGTGTTGATTGGCAAGCCATCAACAATATAATGGTAAAGCATAGACATCTCATTCCTAGGCTTGATGACATATTAGATGAGTTATATGGATCTTATATTTTCTCTAAAATTAACTTGAAAAGTGAGTACCATAAGATTAGGATGAATGAAAGTGATGATTGGAAAACTGCATTTAAGACTAGGTATGGTTTGTATGAATGGACTAATTATGTCGTTTGGACTTAGAAATGCACCTAGTACGTTTATGTGTTTAATGAATCATGTGTTGCATACGTTTATTGGTAAGTTTGTGGTTGTGCATTTTGATGACATTTTAATCTATAGTAAGAACTTAAATGGGCATCTTAATCATTTGCGTGATGTACTTAGTGTGTTGCATAATGAGAAATTATATGCTAAGCTTAAGAAGTGTACTTTTTGCATGGAGGAAATTGTGTTTTTTGTTTATGTTTTAACTGCTCAGGGTATCATGGTGGATGAGGAGAAAGTTAAGGCTATTCGGGATTGGCCTACATCAAAATCTGTAAGTGAGGTAAGGAGTTTTCATGGGTTAACTAGTTTGTATAGGCATTTTGTGAAAGATTTTAGTACATTAGCTACACCCTTGAATTAAGTTGTTAAGAAGTTGGTTGGGTTTAAATGGGGGAAGGTACAGGAATCGACTTTTGCCTTTTGAAAGAAAAATTATGTTCTGCATTAGTTTTAGCTTTACCTGATTTCACAAAAGCATTTGAAATTGAATATGATGCTTCTGGAATAGGAATAGGAGCTATGTTAATGCAGGATCGAAGACCCATTGCTTATTTTAGTGAGAAGTTAAATGGAGTGACTTTGAACTATCCCATTTAAGAAAAAAAAAATTGTATGCTTTGGTAAGAACAATTGAGACATGGCAACATTACTTATGGTTAAAGGAGTTTGCAATCCATTCAGATCACGAGTCCTTGAAACATCTAAAAGGACTATAAGTTGAATAGGAGACAAGCAAAATGAGTTGAATTCATTGAGATTTTTCCTTACATAATCAAGTATAGAAAAGGCAAAGAGAACATAGTGATTAATGCTCTTTCACACAGGTATGTTCTTTTAAACACTATGAGTACTAGAAGGCTAGGCTTTGAATATGTAAAGGCATTACATGCTAATGATTTTGACTTTTCCAAAATATACAATGTATGTGGACCTTCAGCTTTTGTAAGTTTTATTTGATGGATGGTTACTTGTTCAAAGAAAATCAATTATATATTCCTACTAGTTCTGATGCGAACCTCATGATCACGTTGTCATGCAACCCAAATGCTAAAGACACCAAATTCCTGGAAAGCCAAGTAAATTAGGTTTGATAGAAATGTGACACAAAGATAACTTGTACTTAGGCACCAACACTATTGAAATGAAAACCTCCACCCAACGAATATTAATTTGCGAATGAGAAGTATAAGGATGACGCCACGAAGTCAATTGTTCTTCGATAAGTCATTTTAGTTTTTTAGAGAACCATGAAAGGGAGAATATCTCACCACTCATAAATAAAGTTGTGGCACAAGATGTTTATTAATCTGTAAAATCCATAGCCCCACACGTCTAATTATGACTTTATTTATACTGACTCTAAACTGAAATAAACCCCAATGGACCCCTGTTATGTGAACTTATATGATGCCCACTGATAATTGACCCAAATAAGTAATAATAAACCTAAAATTAAGAAGAAAATAATAAAAATCCAAAATTAATATCATAGATATGCCAGAATCAGATTTATTACCCCTAAGAAGTAGCAATAAATAGACTAGGAAATCTGATATGAATGTGGAATTAATTTTGAAGTCTTCTTGCCTTATTGTGATTGATTCCTTATTTTGCATGGAAAATTAATGAAGAAGATCTCAATCTTTTATACCTTCCAATTTAGTTTCCTTCATAGAAACCAAAATTTTATTAAATACCATTGGCTTTTGTTTCCTTATGTAACGAGGTTGAATATGGAATCCTTGTAAGAAAATAATTCTGAAACATTAATGAATCCTTGCCACACTTAAAAACTATGCTGCAGCCCTTTAAAGATCCTTGTAGAACTAGGGGATTCCCAAAACAAGTTATCACATCCTTGTAGGAAAAGAATCATTGCCAAATATGAAGTCCACAAGTTAAAAGGAAGTAAATAATAAAATTTGTACAACTTGTATTGACCTATATCGCAAGTCCTTCCTAGCCTCTGATTCATCTAAAAGTTTACTGCAACACAGAAACATACCTCTGGAATCTTTTGGTAAAGTTTCAGCTCGATCCAACACTTATATTTGAAGTTATGATCATTAATGTAAAATTGGATGGTAGGAAATGTTACGCCAAAATTCAAATTTGACCTTGCTTAGATCATATCAAGTTCTTTGTGCGAATTACTTGTTTGTGAAACACATAAGGGTGGTTTAATGGGTCATTTTAGGGTTGTAAAAACTTTAGATGTATTGCATGAACATTTCTATTCCTCAAAGATGAAAAATGATGTGCAATGAATCTATAAACAATGTATTGCTTGTGGAAAGGTAAAATTTAGAGTACAACTGCATAAACTGTATACACCATTTCTTGTACTCACTAAACCTTGGGAAAATATCTCTATAGACTTTGTTTTAGGTTTACCTAGGTCAAAGAAAGGTAGAGACTTTTTATTTTTCTAAGATGGCGCATTTCATTGCATGCTATAAGACTGATGATGCATCTCATATCACAGACTTGTTCTTTATGGAGATTGTACGTTTGCATGGCATTCTAGGAGTATAGTTTTAGATTGAGATATTAAATTTCTTAGCTACTTTTGGAAGAATTTATGAGGCTGGGAACTAAACTCTTATTTTTGACAACTTGTCATCATAGATGAGAAAACTGAGGTAGTGAGCGTTCCTTTCATTACTACAAAGCTTACATCTTCAGATTGTGTTATCCTTCTAGATCATATTATGGCAAAGGCTAAGAGTTGGATGCATCGCTCTCTTTCTTATGCGGGTAGACTTCAGCTTATCAAGTCCATCCTTTTCTTTATTCAAGTATTAGTCGTCTCTATTCATCCTTCCTAAGGCTATTGTTCGGAAGATTACCTCTTTGCTCACATCTTTTTTATGGAAAGGCTGTGGACTTGCTTTGGGTAGTGCTAAGGTGGCTTGGGAAAACATTTTCTTACCAAAAGAAGAAAGTGGTTTAGGTTTTAAGAACATTGAGGTTTGAATTGAGTTGCCATGGTGAAACACTTTTGGGCTATTTGTACAAATCCAGGGCATTCAATCTAGTCATCTTGGATCCACTCTTGTTGTGGGGTAGGAATATTTGGGAGGTGCCTTGTCTTGAGAGTTCTTGGAGTTGGCAAAAGATCCTTGGTCTTCAAAATCTGGTTCGTAAATTTATCTTAGTCCATGTTGGTGATGGTCAGCTGCTTCCCTATAGTTTGATAACTGGCACCCTGTAGGCCCCTTGGTGGAGTTCTTTGGGGATAGGATCATTATGGATTCTAGTTTAGGTCGGGATGCGAGACTAAGTTTTATTACTACTAGTCAAGAGTGGATTTGGCCACCTGTTAGGTCACTTGAGTTGATTAACCTGAGACGTTGTATTCCAAATTCTCTCCTCCCTAATGATAGGCGGTGGGATGTTGTTTGTTGGAAAGATGCTTTGTGGGGGTGTATTCTCCATTTGTTATGTTTGGAATTCCATCGACCCCCTTCGAAACAAGGTTGAGTGGTGGGCACTTGTTTCGAACCGAAATGCTAGGCTGGCGCAACAAGACCTACACCTCACCGAGTGTAGATTCCATATTCACTCCATAGAAAACAGCCATCGAAAACTCCTGTAAAATTTTGATCGCGATCCAACGGTCGGATCAAAAGTTATGGCCCTTCCGAACCGTTACACTTGCCTGGCGCGACCAGACCTCCTCCTCACCGAGTATCGATTCCTCATCCACTCGATGGAAAAAGGCATCCAAAAACTCTTGTAAAATTTTGATCGCGATCAAACGGTCAGATCAAAAGTTATGGGCCTTTCGAACAGTTACTCTAGCCTAGTGCAACCAGACCTCCTCCTTACCGAGTATCGATTCCACATCAACTCCATGGAAAAGGACCTTCGAATACTCCTGTAAAAGTTTGAACCCAATCAAACGGTCAGATCAATAGTTATCGCCCTTTCAAATAGTTACTCTAGCCTAGCGCAACCAGACCTTCTCCTCACTGAGTATCGATTCCACATCCATTCTATAGAAAAGGGCCTCCGGAAACTCCTGTAAAAGTTTGATCGAGATCTAACGGTAGGATCAAAAGTTATGGCCCTTCCAAACGGTTACACTTGCTTGGCTTGACAAGACCTCCTCCTCACCGAGTGTGGATTCCACATCGACAATATAGAAAATGTCTGCTGGAAACTCCTGTAAAAGTTTAATCGCGATCAAACGGTCGGATCAAAAGTTATGGCCCTTTGGTACCGTTACTCTAGCCTTGCGCAACCAGACCTCCTCCTCACCGAGTATCGATTCCACATCCACTCTATGGAAAAGGGCCTCCATAAACCCCTGTAAAAGTTTGATCCCGATCAAACGATCAGATCAATAGTTATAGCCCTTTCGAACCGTTACTCTAGCATGGCACGTCCAGACCTCCTCCTTATCGAGTATGGGTTCCATATCCACTCGATGAAAAAGGGCCTCCGGAAACTCCTGTAAAATTTTGATCGCGATCCAACGGTCGGATCAAAAGTTATGGCCTTTTCAAACCGATAGTCTAGGCTAGCGCGCAAGACCTCCGCCTCACCGAGTGTCAATTCCACATGGAATCCATAGAAAACAGCAGCCGGAAACTCCTGTAAAACTTTGATCGCGATCCAACAGTCGGATCAAAAGTTATGGCCCTTTCTAACCGTTACTCTAGTGTGGCGCGACTAGACCTCCTTCTCACCGAGTATTGATTCCACATCAACCATATAGAAAAGGGCCTCCGGAAACTCCTGTAAAAGTTTGATCGAGATCCAACGGTCGGATCAAAAGTTATGGCCCTTCCAAATCGTTACACTTGCTTGGCTCGACCTGACCTCCTCCTCACCGAGTAGTGATTCCGCATCTCCTTCAAGGACAACGGCCTCTGGAACCTCCCCTAAATATTTTGATCACGATCCAACGGTCGGATCAAAAGTTATGGTCGTTTCGAACCGATACTCTAGGCTGGTGCAACCAGACCTCTGCCTCACCGAGTGTCGATTCCACATCGACTCCATAGAAAACGGCCGCTGGAAAATCCTGTAAAAGTTATGGCCCTTTCTAACCGTTACTCTAGCATGGAGCGACCAGACCTCCTCCTCACCGAGTATCGATTCCACATCAACCATATAGAAAAGTGCTCCGGAAACTCTTGTAAAAGTTTGATCGCGATATAACGGTCAGATCAAAAGTTGTGGCCCTTTTGCAAAAGTTACTCTAGTGTGGCTCGACCAGACCTCCTCCTCACTGAGTAGTGATTCCACATCTACTCCAAGCAAAACGGCCTATGGAACCTCCTGTAAAATTTTGATTGTGATCTAACGGTCCGATCAAAAGTTATGGCCCTTTCGAACCGTTCCTCTAGCCAGGCGCGACTAGACCTCCTCCTCACCGAGTATCGATTCCTGATCCACTCTAGGGAAAAGGGCCTCTGGGAACTCCTATAAATGTTTGATCGCGAGCCAACGATCAGATGAAAAGTTATGGTCCTTTCTAATCGTTACTCTAGCTTAGCGCGACCAGACCTCCTTCTCACCGACTATCAATTCCACATCAACCAATAGAAAATTGCCTCTGGAAACTCTTGTGAAAATTTGATCGCGATCCAACGGTCCGATCAAAAGTTATGGCCCTTTCGAAAAGTTACTGTAGTATGGCTCGACCAGACCTCCTCCTCACGGAGTAGTGATTCCACATCTACTCCAAGCAAACGGCCTACGGAACCTCTTGTAAAATTTTGATTGCGATCCAACGGGCCGATAAAAAGTTATGGCCCTTTCGAACCGTTTCTCTAGCCTGGCGCATCAAGACCTCCCCCTCACCGAGTATCAATTCCTGATCCACTCTATGGAAAAGGGCCTCCAGGAACTCCTGTAAATGTTTGATCGTGATCCAACGGCCAGATGAAAAGTTATGGCCATTTTGAAAAGTTACTCTAGTCTGGCTCGACTAAACCTCCTCCTCACCTAGTGATTCCACATCCACTCCAAGCAAAACGGCCTTCGAAAACTCTTGTAAATGTTTGATCGTGATCCAACAGCGAGATCAAAAGTTGTGGCCCTTTCGAACTGTTACTCTAGCCAGGAGCGACCAGATCTTATCCTCATCGTATATCGATTCCAGATCCACTCTATGGAAAGGGGCCTCCGGGAACTCCTGAAACGTTTGATCCCGATCCAACGGTCAGATGAAAGGTTATGGCCCTTTTGAAAAGTTACGGCCCTTTCGAAAAGTTACTCTACCTAGGTGCGACCAGACCTCCTCCTCACTGAGTATCGATTCCAAATCCGCTCTATGGAAAAGGGGCCTCTGGAAACTCCTGTAAAAGTTTGATCGCGATCCAACGGTGAGATCAAAAGTTATGGCCCTTCCGAACCGTTACACTTGTTTGGCTCGACTAGACCTCCTCCTCTCCGAGTAGTGATTCCATATCTACTCCAAGCAAAACAGCCTTCAGAAACTCCTGTAAAAGGGTGATCGCGATCCAACGGTGAGATCAAAAGTTATGGCCCTTTTGAACTGTTACTCTACCTAGGCACGACTAGACCTCCTCCTCACTGAGTATTAATTCCAGATTCGCTATATGGAAAGTGGCCTCCGGGAACTCCTGTAAAAGTTTGGTCGCGATCCAACGGTCCGATTAAAAGTTACGGTCCTTTCGAAAAGTTACGGCCCTTTCAAAAAGTTACTCACCTAGGCACGACCAGACCTCCTCCTCACTGAGCATCGATTCCAAATCCGCTCTATAGAAAGGGGCCTCTGGAAACTCTTGTAAAAGTTTGATCGCGATCCAACGGTGAGATCAAAAGTTATAGCCCTTTCGAAC
>Ga0325414_1002281_pt1 | contig 19283 bp, 9 predicted proteins | sample PopdelMetagenome_8_FD_206183 | JGI IMG/M metagenome (GOLD analysis project Ga0325414, IMG submission 206183) | Populus deltoides microbial communities from Bellville, Georgia, United States - Leaf-PdKOR-R3 | ecosystem: Host-associated > Plants > Phyllosphere > Phylloplane/Leaf | place: USA... | reverse complement strand
AAAAAAAAATCAATTAAAAAAAACATAAAAAACTCGAGTCAATCGAGTTAACTCGTCAAACTCGCAATTCAAATTATAAAATTAAGATAACTTGATAAAAAATAAATTAAAAAAAAATTATAAAATTTACTTCTTAATAAATTTAACATCAAAAAATAAAATTGTAATTAAAAAAAATATTCAAGTTAATAGTATCTTATAAAGAAGGGTACAGTAAAATTCCTTTTTCTTTATGTTTTTTTTTTTTTTTTGTTAATTGTTAATGTTACTTATTCGGTTGGATGGGAACATATTAAAGATAAAAAATAACATAACAAAAAAATATAAAAGAGAAAATGGTGATATAGATTATAGTATAAATATAATTTTGCATCTCCTCATATAAACATTTGGCTTATCTATAGGACTTATAAGATTTTTTTTTTATAATTTTCTGAATAATAAAATTATAAAATCACCCATAGAGCATAAACAATTTAGAGGTAACATGTAAGGGTTTTTTTGCCTTTTTATTTTTATATGCACAATAAATTTACTAAATTACCCTTGAAGTAAAATAAAAAAAAAAATAACTTTGATCCAGGGTTATTTTTATTATTTCACTTTGGTTTTTTATATTATTATTAAATGGGCTCAGGGGAAAATTTGTAATTTAATATATAAAAAATAAATGACCTATTGCATGATAAATATTGGCTATTGTATTTAAGCAATACGTAAGATGTCGCTTGATGACCAAACAACTTCCTGGGCAGCGTCTAAATTGACTCAATAGCCACTCAGTCCCTGGTTGATGTGTATCTGCAACAAACTTTTAATTTGGCGTTAGCGATTCTTATTTCCCTTTATTTTCTCTTTACTCCTTGATTTCCACGTCTGGCCCTTCAAAATTTCAAAGAAGCCACTCAATTTATTTTTTCTTCGGATCTAATCCCTATTTTTTCTTAATTTTAATTTTTTATTCTTGATCCTTTTGCGAGGTTTTAATTTTAATTTTTTTAATTTCATCCTCAAACTTAATTTGTTATGTGTTGTTTTATCCACTTTGATCCTCATTTATTTTATTTTTATTTTATTTTTCTTAACCATTTGGTGCAATTACATCATCATCACCTAAACAAAAAAAAAATATTATATAAGATCTATTGTTCTATCCGAGTCTATGATAAACCTAAAAACAATTTATTTTTATAACATTAGAATATATTACAACAAATATTTATTAAAAACACACACACATGTAAGTAACTCAAATTTCACTAACTTTTTTGTCTGTCTAAACAACATGATATCTATATTATATTCCAATTTAATACATTTTCATCCATCTTTTGATGAAATTTTATTTCATCATTATATTTATTTAATTATCACAGTCACGTCATGGAAATCCTTACTCACTTCACGTTTGATTCATACTATGAATCATTTCTTTAAAATCCCTTTTAATTCATATAATTATATATGTATATTTCACAATCATATTTGATTCGAACCATTATTTCAATTCGTATTACATTTAAATTTAACATATATCTTGTAACCATACCTAATTCACATTATTGTTTCAATTCATAATATATTTAAATTGTTTCAATTCATAATATATTTAAATTATGTCACATTTCATTTCAGAACATATTTATGCTCTTTTGGTTCTTCAAATATTCAATTTATTCTAATCAAATACATATGTACATATGTAAGTTCTCTTAACACATAATTTATCATTTCAAGTTCCTGCATAATTAATTGTTTAGTTTGATCTCTCAAAATCTATATTTATTATTATTATATTTCATCGTCTCATTTCCCTTTTCATATAGCATATGCTGTTATCCTTCACCCTATTTTGACTCCTTTTCAAAAGATTTAAGGCTGAGATTTTACTCCAACTTATGATTTCCAATGAAAGCCTTCCCGATTAATGAAATATCGGCTGAGCTTCTTTCATGAAAACCCTATCCAAATCCTGTCCTCCCATTTCCGGTATAAGACTTGTCATGAATTCCAATTCATCATCACACAAGCAACTTTATATAACAACCTTAACTTTTAAAGCACGATTCAAACAACTCGTTAAACATGGACATCTGAAATCCTTGAAATATTTTTTTTTATATTGACAATTTAGCTTCTTCCAACATTTTATTATTATTTCTATGAGCCGATAACACATGTATTAATTGTTCCTCACAAGGCCATTAGCCAAATCACATGTTAATACAATCGACACCACTAAGCTTATTTTGGATAGCCAATTCATCTTTTCAATCAATTTTTATGGTTTTATTAAATCATCTTGTTATTAATCAAATTGATGTCACTAAGCCATTACCTGAAAACTAGTTCCACCATGTAACAACCCCAATTTATTTATATATATGTCACAACATTCCATGTATACATAATTTATTATCATTGAAAGTACAAGATTATATATATATATATTCTATAAAAATTCCGGCGAAGTTTCCTCTAAATTCTCAATACCAAATACAATCAACTTTATATTCAATATTTTTTACTATTTTTTTTTTTAAATCATGGTTGAAAACCCAATTAAATTAAACGAGGTAAACTTAACCTAATCAGATCATAATACAAATTGCAAAAAAACTCACAGGAGGGTCATTTAGGGAACTAAAAGATCTATAAAAAAAAAAATACTCCTGGTTAAACCATAATTAGCTAGCCAATCTGCTACTGAAATGTTCTATAGGCATGGAACATGTGCACCTCCCAATCTTTTGCTAATAACTCCATGGGCTTCATGATTAAACTATAATTCTTGTCAATAAATTTTTGAAATCCTTTGGACTAAGCTAACTTCAAGCCGTTGGCAATTGCAGATTCTAATATTAAAAGCAAAACCCATAATCCACCATCCCATATCATCCCTAATGACTGAACCAGTTCCAGCCACAACCACCCCTGGGTTCCCCTTACTACAACCATCCACATTAAATGACTGCACCAGTTCCAGCCACAACCACCCCTGGGTTCCCCTTACTACAACCATCCACATTAATCTTCACCCAATCTATTGGCGGGTATCTCCACCCTATAGAAACCATATGCTTGATATTTATTCTGTATCCAGATTATCCCAATATAGTTTGATTGATATCACCAACTAGTCTCCTGATTACGTGAACCAAAAATTCATTGGTTTCTCTCCTTCCAAATCTGCCACAAAACAATCCCGAATTCAATCCCCCAATCATTTTCCTGGATTTCAGATGATTACTTAAGTTATTAACTAACCAGGTGTACCAGATATCGGAGTAGAAAGCCTCCCTTTCTCCAACTTCAACAATTCTATCCCAAACCCAAGGTGCTCTTGGGCAGTCTCGGAGAACATAGATGATTGTTTCCACCTCTGTCAAACAATGACAACAACAGGGGTTAAGAGTGATTTTCCTTCTCCATCTAACCTCATTTGTCATAATGGCCCCATGAGTTATTGTCCAAGGGAAGATTTTCAGTCTTTCTAATCCCTTCCAATGCCAGATGATGTTCCATAAAGGGTCACATTGTTGTTGAGCATCTATACTCCCTTTCTGAATCTGGTAGGCTAATTTAAGTGAGAAATGTCCACCTTCAAAATGCCTCTAATAAGCCTCGTCACCCCCCATACATGAAGTATGAGGATTGTAACCTGCCAAGACCATAACCACCTGGAATGGGAGAAAATGAGCAAATGTTTCTCACTACCATTGGCCTCCATCATCCACCATATCAGCTACCGAGCACTTCAACAAATTCTTAGGAATATCCTGAATAGGAATCGTGTGCTGATTCAAGGGGGCCATATCCTTCCAAAATAGCACCTTACTTCCACATCCCAAAGCCCAATTTAAACCTCGTGTGACAAAAAGCCACACTTTGCAAATACCCTTCCATAATGCTGAATCTCTTTTCTTAGCTTGAGAAATTGGAATAAGCTCTCGCTCCTTAACATACTTAGACCTCAAGACCCACACCTAGTTTTCTTATCCCAATTTCTTACCTCATGATTATTTACTATTATCTCTTCTATATATTTACTACATTAATTACTAACATTTAATTGTTTCTTTTACCCTTCACCTCACAAATCAATACAATTAGCACAATTTAAGGACATATCAATGTCCTCTCTAGCCCAGATCGAGTATTTGTTTCATTACCAAATTCACTGGTTTCTCGAATTACTCATTTATAAGGCACTAGTTTCTCTGATTACGCATTAAACAGGACACCAGTCCCATTAAAAAAGATAACTAGTTTCTCTGATTACGCATTAAACAGGACACCAGTCCCATTAACAAAAGTAACTAGTTTTTCCATAACCAGGACACTAGTTCTTTTAACATACTAGCATCAAGCATTACAACAACCATAGCCCCATATAGTTGGACATGTCATTCTCTGATTTGTTGAGGCTAGGAAACATTTGCTATTACCAGCATTGCTTTATTATTAGGCAACGCATCCCCGTTTTTTGATTTTAAACCTAGGCATTGTCACCACTGATACATTAGTCGCCCCATAAGTATACCAGGCAACCACAGGCCAATTACATGGTCAGACAACCTTATTACCAGTGACAATAACCTATCATTCAGTGTAATGCCTTGTAGAATATTTTATAGCATGGGGACCCTGATCTTTGGACCCTGTTATTGATCAACAAGCCAATGAAAGAATAGATAAGATTGAACTAGCCTACCACTTCAAAAAAAAAATGAGGCTAAAAATTGGGTGAACTAGGCCTACATATATCCATGGTGAATTGATAAGTTGGGGAGAAACAGAGAGTTCTTATCCTTACGACTAACTACTCTGTCAATCCCAATTTTACACTCTTGACTTTTCAAAAGTCAATTTAACACATTTTCCACTAATCTTTTCTTTAATTTATATTAGATTAAAATTGAACGAAAACAGGTAAGAAAAGTAAAAACTTAATTTTGAAACTTTTTAATCATTAGAATCAATGAAAAAAATCAAAATTAATTTCTGTTGACCTTTTGAAACTGATGAAGCAAATAAAATTGGAACGAAGGGAATATTAAATATTAAAAGATAATTCAAATTTAAGTAACTAAGTTTATCAACAAACTAATTTACCCATAATAATAATAAAAAAAAAACTTTCTATTTTTTTTCTAATTACTATTCAAACTTGTTCATTTATAAATAATTCAAATAATCCATCACAATTTAGAAAAGGAAATACTATTCAATACTTTAATAATACACATGCAAAGAAGTGTTACCTGCAAAACATCCAAAAATCCCAGTTGCCATGAGATTGATCATTGGAGTTCCAATATTGCATCTGAAGAAAGGCCAGGTTACGAGGTACACAGAAAATACACACTCCTAATCTGATTCCAGCAAGGCATAGCCTTCGCAGAGAGGGTCGTGAGCCAGTAATATTTCCAGAATGAGGCTGCGTATATAAAACACACCAAGATTTTGGTATTCCACAAAGATAATCGCAAAATATCAATGGGCAGGTGGTATTTCCAGAATCAAGTTGCGTGTACAATTTAGCATTCCACAAACACAAGTATAATCGCAAAAAAACCACACCATCAGTTCCAGATATGTAGCATCATGATGTACAAAATAGTGATCGACAAAGAAGAAAAAATTAACACTGAACTCTCCCATTTGCATCCCATCACAGTTCCATGGGGAAATACTTTTGATTGGTCAACAGAGGCTTAATCTATATAATAGGAGCATGAGAAGGAAACCAAATGCTGATTCTTCTTGATTGATGCTCTCATATGAACAGTGAATTTCCTGTATTTGCTCAAATCACAAGTGATTTCCAAAAAAAAAAAAAACACTTGTCAAACAGAGGCAATTGCGTAGGAAAATTGAATACCAAGGGAAAGTATAAAATGAACTTGGAATATTACAAGCTATTCCAAGGAATTGATCAGATCTGCAAAATTGAAAACCAGCCAATCAGCTTTCACAGCAACAGCCTCTCGAAGTTGAACACCCGCATAGCAAATAAACAAGTCAGCGCCTCCTGGTTTACGAGCCTATATAGAAATAAATAAATAATCTTAAGTTGGATCAAAACAGATTGAGATTTTTCAATAACTAAATATATCACTCTTTCAATCCAAGCCTTTAAAAATCAATGATAGGCTACGGTGTTATAAAGTTCTTGCTTACAAAATAATGAACTTTAAATTATGTTATTTTATTACACTTACCTTTAATATACACTTCTAATTTTTCTTTAATTTAAAATCAAAAAAGGAAAGACGAATTGAAACAGGCCTTTAAGATCTTTTGGCACTTATCCAAAGTGAGTTTATGAAATAATTTTTAAGATTCACATAGATGGGGAAATGTAAGAAACATGTATTGTTTATTGGGCCAACGCTTTTATGTTGGCATTGATTTCTGCTTTCTCAAGAATAAACTTCAAATCATGGCAGTAAAGCGTGAATTTCAGCATGGACATTAAAAGGAAAGAACCCTAGGTCCCTCGTATGTGACTGATTTCCCAATACAAGAGTCTTTATTTTTTTTTATTAAGATTTGTCTTAATCTTTGTTTCACTTCTTAGATTTTCAATTACAAAAACTAAAAGAATACATTAAAAGCAAGAATCAATACATGGTTACACACTAGCTAATTTTCCATTAAAAGCAAGAATCAATACATGGTTACACACTAGCTAATTTTTCATTTATTTAGTAAATATTAGCTACTAAATTAACCATATCATGTCCTATAGAGCATGAGAGGATACCGACCCTATGGAAACACTATATGAAAAAAAACTCACATAGACAACCAAAAATCCCAGTTTGGCTACATTAGCAAAGCATTCATGCAAACTAATCTATTAACTCAGAATTAATGGTTAATAAAGGCAGGTTGAGCACAGCACAATTTTCTTGTAATTTATGTGCTGAATATGGACTCAAAACAGCAGCATCTGATTTGCTTCACAATTTGGACGTTTCATTGAATTTACGTACCTCAAGATCTGTTGCTCCATCCCCAATCATAACCAGAGCCTTGTATCCACGGACCTGATGAACCAATATAATCAGCTTTGCATGTATTGTCAGAAAACAACATGAGGTGGAAAGCTACAGGACTGACCTTCCTTATTTTCTGAACTGCCGTTGCTTTTCCTCCACTCCTGGAAGTAGGCTCATTCACATCAAACCCTACAAACTCCCCAGAACTTCCAAAGAGTAGCTGGTTTGCAAATATGTTTTCGGGTGGAATACCAAGGATTGATGCAACAGGCTACACAGAGGATTTTTTTTTTTTTCAGATATAAATTCAGTAAAATACAATATGAACTATCTGAATTTTTGGCATAAGATTATAGGATTTTGTGTATTTGAAGGAGGAAACATCACAGTCAGAAAATAAAGGATAAATTATTAGTATACTGATCAATGATTACATATTGCTTTTAGAACATCACCAAATCTTGTAGCACAAATTCATGTAGCTTCTTCCATAAAAAACCTGTGTTTATTAATGTAAATAATTTCCTTTCAGAACATATCTGGGCATGCAATATGCCTCACAGGCAATTCATGAAACATTGCTGTTGATGGTACACCTCTTGTATCTAATAAAGTTTAGAAATTTATGGCTAAAATGATACCACAGAGTTGTTTGGCAAGACACCATGTGCAATGGTTCTGTATGGTCATTGTAATATCATCAAGTTACTCCAAGCTATTCCAAGTTTATGAATTATAGCTAAAAGATTTCAATCTGATGAATCCCAGGGAAAACCAAAAAAAAAAGGCGTTAATGCAAAGACAAAATTCTGTAATACAGTAGCATACATTGATCATTTGACGAAAGCCTCCGGAGATCAGATAAACATTTGTGTTCTTAGCCTTCAGCTTCTTGACTAACTCATTTATGCCAGGGGAAATCCTAGAGAATAAAAAATCAGAAACAGTTAATAGTCTTTGATTTAATTAAATTTGCAAAGTCAAAAAAAGTTATGGGGTGGCAGTTGAAACAAAGGGGCAAAGTAGATACTTTTGTTGCAAAAAATTAGTGATAAAAGTACAAATCTGGTCTCAGTGGGTAAAACAAGCATTTTAAGATGATTTACACAATAAAAGATAAGATAGCTAGATTATTTGACAATGAAACAAGTTATATACAGTCTTCATGGATAAGATTAACCGGATCCAATTAAGCGTTATATGAAAATGATTTGGCTCATACTAGTTTTCTGATAAGTATAAAAAGATTTCATAAAGGAAAATATTGAATATCATAAGGTGGGGCATGAGATCATAAACCTTCATGCAAACAATTAAGCATTGTCTTTCAATTGACAAAAACACTTAAAGACATGAATGCAAAACACTAGTTTTGGTCAATGTGCAATGAAACTATCGTACTTCTCATGATCCTCAACAAACATCCAAACAAAGTTATGATCAAATGGAAGAATTTTGGTTTTCAATTTTATGACTAGAGATACAAGAAAATTCCTTGATTAAATATAATAGCATATAGAATTGAGGAAAATGAATCAAATAGCCATAGTGTGGTATTAAAACTTCATTGAAACGAGTCGATCTGGGTTTAAAAGTAACAAACATGCTACATGATATAAGAACTAACAGATAAATAAGAAACTATGCCCTACAAAGGAACAAACATGCTACATAAGCGTGGAATTTGGCATTTGGTGACAACAAAAATAGAAAAACTACACATGGCGCTACCAATTTTTCCTTCCAATGAAACAATAAGAAAACTGCTGTTCTTATAAAATTGAGCAAATGGAAGTATTTTGGTTTTCAATTTTATGACTTGAGATACAAGAAAAATTGCTTTTATTAAATATAAGCATAAAGAATTGAGGAAAATGAATCACCATAGCGTGGTATTAAAACTTCATTGAAACTAGTCAAGCTGAGTTTAAAAGTAACAAACATGCTACATGATATAAGAACTAACTGATATATAAGAAACTATGCCCTACAGAGGAACAAACATTATGCATAAGCGTGGAATTTGGAATGCATTTATTGTGTTTTTGGAACCTTCCTAAAAGTTTAGCATTTTGTGACAACAAAAATAGAAAAACTACACATGGCACTACCAACTTTTCCATCCAATGAAATGATAAGCAAACTGCTGTTCTTATAGAATTGTGCAAATTCTTGAAACACCCAAAGAGCAAAAAAAAAGGTTACTAAAAATCAAGTATTTAACATACTTTGGGGGCCTCGTTTCAAGAAATTCTTGAACTTGTGGTAAGGAAGGTTTGAACAGAGATAATCTAGCAGCCAAGGCCTCCTCAAAGGGAACAGAACCACCCATTGCTCTAGATAAATCCAATTTTCAAGTCAGATCTTATCAACAATTCTAGTTTTAACAAATGACAACGGAAATCAACCTTGCAGTCCAATCTGCAACAGCCTTTCCAGCTCCACAAAACTCTGCAAGTTCATCAATGCCCTCATCCAGGCACACCGTGCTATCCACATCAAAGCACACAGCATCAGCACTTCTCCAAAGTTGAAGAATGACTGTCAAAAAAGAAAAAACCAAACAATTACAGCAACATGATGGCAATGCTTTAGAATTAAAAGAGTCAATGAATGCCCTCACCAATCCTTAAATACTAGTTTCATTCATAACTAAATTCACTAGAGTTTCTTCATTCTGTGAATAATACTCCTACACCTCCATTAACGTGAATAAGGCATCAACTCAGTGAATATTAAACTCAACTAATTAAATAAACAAACCGTTTCATCAAATAACAAAAAAGTAGTAATTACAACCTTTGGATGGCAGAGTATTGTCAAAGTGGCCTGAACCAGAGGCATCCAAAGGCTGAACAGAAGCAACAACAGAATTGAATGATCGATGACCTTTCATAAACAAAACAGGAGTTTTGGTGAAATTCTTTGACAAAAGAAGGGAAAATGCTGGTACAAGACAAGAGTGATATTGTCTACGAGTAGCATGAATGGGGTTGATTCGATAGTGCACCAAGCCTTCCATCAATTATCTGTGTCCAACCAACGAAAACAGAAATAAACAAATTATTCCTAGGGCCTCTCTGCCAAAATAAAATTGCAAATTAAACAATAGGACCCTTGGTCCAAGCCCATTGCCATCACACTCCATAATCACTCAATGGGCCTCAAGCCAACAAGATATTATAAACCCAACAAATAAATAAAATAATAAGTGGCGTCCAAGGCACATTAATGCTATTGCTCCACGTCTACAAGGGAAACTTAAATAGAAAAAAAATACAAATACAGTCCCTACAATTATCAAAAACACTAAACTAAGTCCTGAATTTCTAAATACTACAGCCCATATTAAATAAGCCTACAAATTTAAAACACATATTCAAAACAGTCCTCCGAGTCTACGGCCATATGAAAGCACCCTCCAAGCAAGCCAACTCACACCAAATCCAAGGAAAAATTATGTTAATAAGGTGGAACTTAAGGGAAAATAAATACGGTGCAATTGAAAATTAAACCAACTTTTAAATCCAAATTAACACTCTTCTAGAACCCCAAGAATGCATCAACACAGGGTTTTGATCCAAAACCAAATGGCAACCAATTTTTTATGCTTTGGAAGGCCCGAAGACAATTTTCCAATTAAGTTCAAAGCAAGAGAAGGGAAATGGCAATCACTTTCAAAAGTTTTTAAAACAAATTACGTAAATATTAAATGAAAACTCAACGGTCAACCTAATCAAGGTGCACAAGAAAAATAAAACGCATTTTTGTTATCCTAAAAGCATTTCAAACAGGTTTTTGCCACATCAAAGAAAACTGCAGCAACCCCATAACTCACTTTAAACTAACAAACAAGCATGACTTCACCCACAAGCAAGCACGCCAGAATATAAGGACACACATTCAAACAAAAAACTAAATGGAAGATAATTAAATAAACATTGTCATACAACTCAGATTATAAAGATCCATTAGGTTTATTATGTGATATATCCTATTAACCATTTTCAAATCCATGCGGTTAAATAGCAGATCCTGAACTTGTTTTCTTTCTTCTTTTTTTTAAACATGAACTGATTTTCCTATCTTCACATCAAAGGCACACGCACAGAGTCAACAATCAGATTATTATATTACCTATCCCATCCTCAAGCAATTAACACACTAAGGTATCACAGCAAGCTCCGCTTGCTTCAACAATCAAACTAAACATTCCCAGAAGCAATATTTCAATATGCAAATGAGAAAACAAAAAAGATTTTACCTTTGGGATTCCGTCCAAATAAACTCAGCAAATCCGATTCCGATTCTGACTGCGTTTAGGAGCGCTGTTACAATTGTTGGCAGGTGGTCCGGCTATGAACTCGTGATGCTCACACTTCAGCTGCTAACATAGATGACTTCTGGTATAGAGTTTGGTCACTGATTTGAAGGCGAAATGGCAATCGATGGGTAATGTGTTGTTTTTGGTGGCTGTTTTGGGAAGATGGCTTCAACAGAGAATGGTGTGTGGGGCTCCGATGCTGGTGGTTCGTTCTTTGAAATGGTGGAGGAAGGATTGATGGGTTTTGGGTTGTTCTTGCAGGCAGGGCGGTGGGAGAAAGAGAAGTAGACCTTTCAGTTGGGTCGTTTTTAGAGGTTGGGTTTTTAATTTCTACCAACCATTTTTGCTTTTCCTCTGCAATTTTTCCCAGAAAAGAAGAGTTAGGTTTTTGAAATTGATGGGTTTTTTTTTTTTTTGTTGCTCTTGCAGTCATGAATGATGGGGGTTTCCATGCTTGGTATTTATAGCATCACGATTATAAGAAGTATGAGGACTGCATCGAGAGTAAAGCAATGTTTGTTTTTACCGAACGTATTTAATTTTTTTATTTTAAATTAATTTTTTAATATTATTTTAATATAATAATATCAAAATAAATTTTCAAAAATAAAAAATATTATTTTAATATATTTTAAAAAAAAAACAATCTTTATTATAATTATAAAATAAAAAAATATATAAAAATATCTAGAAAATAAGATTTTAATTTGCGAAATTTCTAAACTCAGCCCGACGGAGTCATATGATCTACAGTATCAAAACAACAGGTTAGCAATTAGGTTTTTCCCTTCATACTAAAATTTACAAAGATGGAGGATCCCTACAAACACAAACCATATACACATTTGATGCAGGCAAGATCTACTGTGCCATTAACATTGATTTTAAGACTTTCCTGTAAAAAATCCAGCTTTCTCAATAACGAACTTTAAACAAATACAACATTACCTTGGTCTGCCATTTCTAGTTTCTCATCTCATTTTACTCTAAGAAGAGACCAGATCGGGGAGCTACGCTCACTTGAGTTTTGGCTGCGTGAGTTGTCAAATCCCAGTATTATTCCAGATTAGCTAAACCTTATTCCATATTAGCTAAGTTGTCAAATCCCAGTATTATTCCAAGATTAGCTAAACCTTACAAATAGCTTAAGTTTTGGATATGTTTTTAGACAGTGTTAAGAATACACTTCAGACAGTAATTTTTTAAAATTTTAAAAAATATTATTTTAATATATTTTTTAAAAAATATTTTAAATAATAAACATAACCATTGCTACCAACATATCCAAGAGAAGAAGAGTTAAGAATGTTTGGTTGTGCTATAGCCAAGGTAAAAAAAAAAAATTAGATTATAAAAAACCAAGTAACTCACCCACCTTGACTTTTAGTAATTGACCGTGAGAACCTAATAATAAACTTTCCCTTTGTCCTTCACTGAAAACCAAAAAAATCCTAAACACAAATAATTAATTGGTCGTAAGACAAGTAGATTCACATATCTTTGTAAGTTAGGGTTTTAGCTTTATTCTTAGTGGTTTTAGCTTGGGCTTCAAAAAAAAATCTACACAGAGAGCTACAAGAGTGCAAAATCACCAGTAAGAATTTTCAAGCTTTAATTTTTTTATTTTGAATTCAATGTTTCATATTCATTGTAGTAGACTATAATTAATAGAAATCTTTATACCCTCAGTCCCTTACTAAAAACCATATCTCTAGGTCTTCATTTGTAACCTTTAATGTCCAAAACTCTAATTCACACACAAATGCATCAATTAATAGTTTGAATAAATTCAATTTTTTTCAGTGTTCTAATGGGTTTCAATTCAATTTCCCCAAATGTATTCCCATCAATACATTTGTTTCTATGTTAAGAAACTCTTTAATTGGTTTTCCATCGGTCTTTCTAGAAGACTCAAGTTGAAGATTTTCTTTGAGGTATTGGTTTCGACAATATGATTGGCTTCCCATCTTGGAAATTACTCTGGCATTTATAAAATATTCAGATGAGTCAATGAGTGTTATTTATAGTGGTAAAGATATTGGTCTTCCCATAAATTTAAATGTTTTTGTTGTTGCCAAGATAATTGAAGTTGTTAAGAGGTGGAAAATAGGGGCTAAAATTATAGACCCAATTGGAGATGATAATATTACAAATGTATACAAATATTTTAATAAAAAAGTTTAAAATTATTGGAGGAGTAAATGGACAAATGCTAATGATTAGTACTATTAATTTACTAGTTATTTCAAAGTTAGGTTTCCCAATTCTCCTCTTAGTCTACATCACCATTTTATCCTTGTATAGTCTGGATTTCATGAATATCTTATTATGGCATTAGTATTTCTTCATCTTACACCTGACTTCCTCAATCCTTTGTACTTGAATAGCTTATAAATTATAATGGAAATCAAGGAAGCAAAAGAGAAAAAACTATGTTTTCATTCTTTAAACCAAGCGAACAAACATCAACCAGTAAATGACATTCTTCATCCAATGTTGATGTTTCAAATCATAATGACCAACCCCCTTTAAAATCTCAAAGAGTTGAAATTGATGTTAATACTCTTGAATGAGATCTTGGGATACGAATTCCATTGTGACAATATTCTATTAATCAACAAGATGAAATTAGAAGAGCTTATATCAAAATGGGTCCATATCAACCTAAGTTAGCAGAGTATCCGATAACTGAATTAGTGAGACAATATCATCGATTTCACAGTACACTTGGTTTGATCAATTTCCTTTGTTAGAGTACTCTCCATCAAAAGATGCGATATTTTGTTTTCCATGCTTTATTTTTGAAAACAAAGTGCCTCGTCAACCCACATTCACCACCGAAGGCTTTAAAAGTTGGAAGAGGGTTAATGATGGGGTTATATGTTCACTTTTGATACATGTGGGAAGCCTCACTTTACCACATAATAATGTTGTGAAATCTACTGAAGATTTAATGAAAGTAAGTGGACATATTAATATAGTGTTGAATAAAAAACTGTTGAAGAAGTTCAAAAAAATCAGTTACGACTCACAACAACAATTTAAAGTGTTTGATGGCTTAGCTTATAAGCATGTGCATTTAGAGGTCATAATGAATCTTCGGCTTTTAATAATCGAGGAATTTTATGGAGATGATAAGACTTATTAGGAGATTGAATGTTGATATTGATGATGTTGTCTTAGAAAAAGCTCCGAAAATGCAAAGTATACCTCACCAACTATTCAAAAAGAGATTTTGCACATTCTCGCCAACAAAATGAGGAAAAAGATTTGTGAAGAAGTTAGAGATGCAAAGTTTTGTATTTTGGTTGATGAAGCCAAAGATACATCAAATAAAGAACAAATGGCTATTGTTTTGAGATTTGTTGACATTCAGGGTTTTTTATGAGAGCCTTTTTTTTTTATTGTGCATGTTTCAGATACTACTTCTTCAACACTCAAAAAAGAAATTTGTGATGTGCTCGCTCGATATAACTTGTATATTCTTAATATGCGAGGTCAATGGTATGATGGTGCTAGCAATATACATGGCGTATGGAACGAACTAAAAGCTCTATTTTTTAAAGATTGCCCTTATGCATATTATGTACATTACTTTGCTCACCGACTACAACTAACATTAGTTGCAGCAACTAGAAATGAGATTTCTATTTGGTTATTTTTCTCAAAATTGACAACCATTATCAATCTTATTAGTATTTCTCTCAAATGTCATACCGAGTTATATTATACTTAGGCTATAGGAATTGCACATATGGTAGTTACTGGAGAACGTGAGACTGGTAAAAAGGCTAATCAAATCGGTAATTTACATCAAAGTGGAACTACTCGGTGGCGCTTTCATTTTGATTTTGATTTGTAGCTTAATAGATATGTATGGTGCAACTATTATTATGCTTGAAAGTATGGTTCAAGAAAGATCTTCTAACTCTACACGTGGAAAAGCTGGTGATTGTTTGATTGTGATGAAATCTTTTGAATTTATATTCATCTTATATTTGATGCATGAAATTATAGGGATTAATGATTTACTTTGTTAAGCTTTGCAGCAAAAATCTCATGACATCTTAAATGCAATGGATCTTGTATCAACTATGAAAGCATTGCTTCAAACTTTGAGAGATGCCGAATTTGATCTTCTCTACACATGTGTAATATGTTTGCACACAAATATAAAATTGACATACCACATATGAATGCTTCGTATAAAAAGACTACAGGTCGTTCATGTCAGCAATAAGGATCAGTGACATTTTACCAACATTATCATTATGATATATTTAAACCCAATTTGTTTGCTGGAAAGTAGTTTCCTTTTAGAAAGTGAATTCTAGGAAAGTGAATTATTTTCTGATGTTTGGTGGTGTAATGGAAAATAAGTTGGAAAACACTTTCTAGTGTTTGGTTATGTTATGGAAAATGAGCTGGAAAACACATATGAATGCTTTGTATAAAAAGACTACAGGTCGTTCATGTCAGCAATAAGGATCAGTGACATTTTACCAACATTATCATTATGATATATTTAAACCCCGTTTGTTTGCTAGAAAGTAGTTTCTTTTTGAAAAGTGAATTCCAGGAAAGTGAATTATTTTCTGATGTTTGGTGGTGTAATGGAAAATAAGTTGGAAAACACTTTCTAGTGTTTGGTTATGTCATGAAAAATGAGCTGGAAAATAACTTATTAATGTTTTATTTTTCTCAAGTTTATTAAAATAATGAGGAACAAATCTTACAAATTAAAAAATTGAATGAGAATGAAATTGAAAAAAAATATAATTTCATAAATTATCTCAAATAAAATAAATAATAATCAAAATAATAGAGATGAAATCTAAAAAATAAAAAAAAATGAAAGATGAAGAAATTAAAATAATAATAATTAACATTTCATAAATTATTTCAAATAAAATAAGTAACAATCAAAAGAAGAATGACCAAATTTGATACATAAAAAATTTTAATAAAAAAATGATAAGGGAAAAGCAAATAAAAATTATAAAAATGAGGACCAAAGTTAATATAAAAATTAAATTTCAAGAGATGAAATTGAAAAATAAATATTCAAAACAAAATATATATAACATTCAAAAGTTTGAGGACTAAATTTGATATAATCAGTAAATAATATGACATTTCTAAATTTTTCATAACTTCTGGAAAGTGTTTTCCGCTTAAATTTTCCAGGAAAACACTTTCCTGGAAACCAAGCCAAATTTTTCTTTGACTGGAAAGTGTTTTCTGTTGACTAACTTTTCTAATGACAAACAAACACAGGAAAGTTTGGAAAGTGGTTTCCCGGAAAGTGAATTCCAGAAAACAAACATAACCTTAACTCAACAATAGATTTTCAATTGGAAAAAAATAGTTTTAAAAAAATAAAAAAAAAATTATCTTGATATATTTTTGAATAAAAAACATTTTGAAAAACAACCGCAATCACACTCCCAAACAGGCTCTAAGGATTGACTGAAAATAATTTATTTTAACCGTCAAATATTAAATGTTTTTTTAAAGTATTTTTTTAATATATTAAAATAATATTTTATTTTATAAAATTTATTTTTAATATATACTCATCAAAATGATCTTAAAATAGAAAAAATTAATTTAAAACTAAAAAAATAATTTTTTTTTAAATTTTAAAAAAGTACTTCCAAAAAGCCTTTAATATTTTATAGTTAAAATAAATTATTTTTTAATATATTAAAATAATATTTTATTTTAATATATTAAAATAAACTAGTATTTTATAAAATTTATTTTTAATATTTTCAAATTAAAATGATCTTAAAATATAAAAAATAATAATTTAAAACTAAAACAAATAATTTTTTTAAAATAATAGTGTTAAATGACAATGCCTAACAAAACCTAATAAAATTTTTTTTAATAATAAAAAAAGGAATGATGATGATGTGATTGAAAGTTGGATTTCTATTTTAAAAATGAAAATTACATATAGTTTCATTAATAAAAAAAGAAAAAAGGAATAATTTTTTCCTTAAAGAATGATATATCGTTTCTCTTTATTTAATCTAATTTTATCTAAATCTAGCAACACTAGTAAAAGGTATGTAGATCCAAGTGCATCATATGGTTTTGACATGTGATATAGCCTTGTCCACAGTGTACTTAGATTGCTAATAGGTATTAATATAAATCAGGTAAAATTTATATTGAAGACAAGTGAAGATATTAGGTAAAATGAGAATTGATGATATTGTTGTTAAAAATAAAATAAAAGTAAGAGAAATATATGTAGATTACAAGAACAATCCTTAAAATTTCATGAGATGATGAATAGAAATTATATACGAATGCAACAAGAAATTTTGGATTTTGATGTCAACCTTGTATGGAATGGTTTTATGGAATAGGGCATAATTGTTAATCCGATTGTTAGATCTAGTTGACATTAGAAGTGGAACCTTCTGACATGTTGTTCTTCTCAGTATTGACATTTTATGACAAATAGAGTTTGGGAAAACCTTTCAATAATATTATCCATTGAATTGTAATAAAGACAAACTACAAAAATTTGAATAAAAATCCACAATGTTGGTAAAGAAAACAGTATATGAACTGAGTAGAGTAAATATGTAAACTATATGGATGATAGTAGACTTGAAAACTGGAAGTGAAAAGGTTATACATGAATTTTTAAAAAATACTATTGCAAATTACCCAAAAATAAAAAAAAGACTAAAAAGCGAATAAAAACTAGATGAAAGAAAGAACCAAGGAAAGAAACATAGTGGCATATAATTTAAGGAAATTCAAATTCATCCAAGTTAGATTTGGTATAAACAAATGTTGAAATTAGGAAAAAAAATGTCGAAGGAAGTTCAAGTGTCTAGAGGAAGAGATATAAATAGAATTAATAGAATTGTTACATAAATATATATAGCCTTGGCCAGCCATTCTAGAAAAAATAAAGGACAGGGAGAAGAATTGAGAAGAGTCTAAAGAGAAAAAGCTTGAGATTTGGAGGAAAACCTTAGAAAAGGCTTGGGAAAAAACATAAAAGTAAGAAGAAATCTTGAGATTTTTGAATTCCCCTATCTTAAGAACATAAAAAAATTAGAAGAAATCAAGTGAGGGAGAGAAGAAGAAAGAGATAAGGGGATAACAAAGAAAAAAGAAAAGAACTTTGCTTGGTGAGCATAGGAAGCTCAAATTCTTGCTAGGTATGATATGTCAAGTATTCTTAACCAATTTCTTACAAAGTTTGATAGATTTGTTAAGTTTTAAAGATACGGGTTTTTAAGTGAATTGAGGAAACTTAGCATTAGTTAGTAATGGTTGTAAATGATGAAAAAATGATGAGAGAAAGGAAAAAAATTTGTTAAAATGAAGTGAAAATCATGGTGAAATTCTAAGGTACTTGGCCGACCATAAAAGGGAAAAAAAAAAGAATTGGGATTGTTATGATGTGTTTGAATATTGTGAAATTATATAGAATTAATAGTTGTAATTATGATAAAAAAAAATTGATTTGAATTTATGTATTTGAGTGTGATGATTTTGAGCATTTAATGAGGTTTATATGATGAACCTATACAGGGATTCACAAGAGGGTAGGTACGCCTAGAAGATAGTTTAGCAGGTAGGGCTATGGAGAGATCAAAGATGGTCACCTACCCCTTATATGTGAGGTGTAAACATAAGCACTTTAGGGATTGTTCAGCTACACCTAGAAAATGCTATATTTATAGGCAGGAGCATGGGTGGAGAGATTGCCCTTATCTAGATGTAGTATGCTACCATTATGGAGAGATAAGACACTATCGAAAGGAATGTCCCCGGAGGATAGCCTGGCAGACTTAAGGAAAAAGATTTCCAGTGAAGAGTCAGCAACAATTTGTGACAGTAGATAGATCCGGTAAACCTACCCGATCCAGAGCTAGTGCCAATAGAGGTTGATCCCGAGGACAAAAGGAGGGGACCTA
>Ga0325414_1002279_pt1 | contig 19286 bp, 18 predicted proteins | sample PopdelMetagenome_8_FD_206183 | JGI IMG/M metagenome (GOLD analysis project Ga0325414, IMG submission 206183) | Populus deltoides microbial communities from Bellville, Georgia, United States - Leaf-PdKOR-R3 | ecosystem: Host-associated > Plants > Phyllosphere > Phylloplane/Leaf | place: USA... | reverse complement strand
TTTTTTTTTTTACGATATTTAATGCTGTTACTAATTTTGGGTAGGTCAGGTCAGGTTTGGTTGCTTGTGATATAGGAGTAATAATTTGTATATCTATTTACTCTTTATTTAATTTCTGTTTTAAAAAAGCGAAGAATACCTTAAAAGATTTTATTTTTATACTGGGTATTAAATGGTGATTGGTGAGTACATTAATATTCAATTTTTTTTTTTTAAATGGATAATTTTGTAATTTGGAAGCTAAAACCTGATAGGAAAAAATGGGCAGAATTCAATACTGTTTTAGATGTTTATTGATGGGGTTTTAATCCTAACGTGCAGGGATTTGTGGTGGAGTTGATATAATTAATTAATTAATGGCAAAGTCGCGGCAACATTATTCAACACAAGATGCAGCTCTTTCACCCACTGGTGTAAGATCGAGGGAATGGGAGGGTCCATCGAGATGGACTGAGTATTTGGGTCCTGATTTGAGTTCGCCAATGGCATCGAGGTTGTCTAGGAACAAGGTAGGTTCGGATGGACAGGTTCAGAGTTCGGGAGGTGGATCTCATAAGGGTTTGAATTTGCAATGGGTAGTTCAACTTACTGAAGTAGCTGAAGGTCTTATGGCGAAAATGTATAGATTGAATCAAATTTTGGATTTCCCGGATCCAGTTGGTCACTTGTTTTCAGAATCGTTTTGGAAAGCTGGCGTGTTCCCGAATTATCCAAGGATTTGCTTATTGCTTTCTAAAAAGTTTCCGGAGCATTTCAGTAAATTGCAGCTTGAAAGGGTAAGAATTTCTGTATTCTGTTAGAAGAAATGTTGTTTTGTCTTGTTGGCCAATAGTATAGTTCTTTAACTTGTGGACAACTGATGCAGGTTGACAAGGTTGCTTTGGATGCTTTGAATGATGGTGCAGAAGTTCATTTGCAGAGTTTAGAGCCTTGGGTTCAGGTATGGAGTTGGTTTTCTGTGCACCTTTTTCTATCATGTGCATGTACAATGCTCAAGATCTCAGATGATCATTACTTTTAGTGATTACTTTAGGAGATTTAGGACTAGGCCTTTGTGGCTGATTAAACCTCTGTCATAGTTAAACATGTGTTGGTTAATGTATGAAAGCATTCAACTCTATAAAGAATAGCTTTTGTCTCAATGACTGAGTATTCAAGTGCTTTTCTTAAGAATCATGATTGCTAAAGGAAGAACATGCTGGAAGGAACATGTTTATGTTTTAATAATTGAAAGTCTATTTCAATAGGTGCTGACAACCATATTTATAATCTGGTCCTTGAACTCATCAGGTTGTGTATCATACAAGAAGTCTTATAAGATTCAAACTCAGGGTAATTACTAATTAGGAACTACGGTTTCTGCCACTTAGTTGCTCAGTCTTGCCTTGGTACAAATTACCAGTAAGTTGAGCCCAGTTTGACTTTTGGCTGGAGCCCAAGTAGTACTGTAGCTCGACCTCTTGAATCTTTTCGTAGCATCGTAACTGGGTTTGATTTCATAAAGTCTCAACAGACCAGGCAACCAAGTGATGAGAGATATATCAGCTAGCATGGCTCTGCTGTAGCAGATTTATCATGCTTGCCATCTAAAAGTGAGAACCTTGCTGAGTTGCTAGTGTATGGAGCTAATTTGATGGTGCTTATTCAGTTAAATTCTGTTCTGTATTAGGCCCAAGAATTTCTGATATACTCTAGTATAATGATACATGATTTCATAATGAAGTGCAGTTCAATTGAGGTAAAACCTTAAAACTATATTTATGTTAATATAATGCCCCTAGTAGGAAATTTGAAGCCTTTTGTTTTCACCTGTGGACAATGGGACACAGTTGACGTATTTTAAAGACTGATTTACCATCAATAATTTGCTGTGTACTGTGGAAATGATCACTTGAGGAAAAATGTAGTACTACTGTTGGTTAAGTCATCTAACATTGCATGCAAACCAATATGAAGTAATGACGAGGTTAAATTCAATTATTTTTTGGTCTGAACCTGGAAGATAATCACTGGGAAGGGGAGGAAGGGATCTTATGGGGAATTGAATTATTGATATATAATATATATTTCAAGATACTTGTGCAATTGTTGGTTGGTCAGGCTTAAATCTGAACCATATAATTTTCCTTCTCTGTATCTATGTAAAACTTAATATCCTAAAAGGTTGATACAAGGGAGGCAACTTTAGGAGGAAGCTCTTAATTGCTCAACTACAGCTTTGTTGCGTTTTAAGTGCTAACTATCTCAGCCTAAATATAAATATCTCAAAGAAATGATCTTATTAACCTAGTCTAGTTTTATTGAGGTTTCTTGGTAGAATGGGATTATGAAAATTGTAAAAATGCTTAACGTTATCATGTCTAATATTTTTGCTGAATAAAGTTTTTACACCTATATACTAAGAAAGTTCCCTCTTTCATCATTTTTTAAATCATTTTCACCTCTTGAGAAAAAGAAGGGATTGTATTTGCTAGAGGAAGGTATATGATAAATAAACTCATAACTAATTACCTCTTGTCACTTAAAGAATGGTAATAAGCTTAAGGTCACATATTTCCTAGTGTTATGCAAGAACTCGTGCGTGCTCCTAATTTCTAAGCTTTCCTTGAGAAGCAAGCAATTGAGAAAGCAGCCATCCATAAAAATGTTGGCGATAGACAAATGTTGGCCCTCAATTGCACTTTAGGTAGTCCTGATTTCTCTGCGAGTATTATTCCACTATTGATCATTGGATTGATCAACATTGACTTTGGCATTGGTTGCTGACACTAGTTAAAGACTAAATACCCTTGCATGTATATTTGTTCGAACATTATCATGTATTCAAAGGTTTGACAAATGAATATTCTCTAACTAATCATTATACTAAGCATCGTTGTCAAATCAAGATTTGACTCATGAATTGGAAAGCCTAATTATGGTACCGTAAATCATATTGAATCGTGAATAGTAATATTGATTAAGAAATGAAAATAACACTATGAAAGATAATTAACATACCAAATATTTCTAAAATAAAGGAAAAATGAACCTTTACTGAACAAAATGTGCATCAATTCATCTAATAGTTCTTAGTCATTAAATGACCCAAGTCTCAAAATTCAACATATTGTTCATTGGAACTTGATCATTCTAATGACTCATCTTATAATACATCTTAAGCAACATTCTAACTAGTTACACCACTAGATTTCCTAGTTTAATAAAAAGTTATAATCTTTCCCAATTTCAATATAACCTTTGTCATGCTTGTTGTCTTTGGCACTCTTGCTTTCTTTCACCCTTTTCTATTTTTGTGAAAATTAATTTATTCCTTGTTTCAGTTTTCAAGTAGAAATATTTATCAAAGAAAATTGCTTATACATTGCTGTCAGCCATGACTTCTAGACTAAACCTTCCTATTCTTATCATCTCTTTTGAAATCATGTATTTTACTTTCATTTTCTATTTGAGTTGACTTGTAAAATCGAATCAAATCGCGATTGAATCGCAAGATTTATGTACATACGAGATTCACCCCACTCACCCCATGATTTGCACTTGTTTTCTTTGTGAGATGCATCGTATTGTATGTGAATTGAGATGAATTGTAAGATTTGAATTGTGAACCGTAAGATTTTAACAACCGTGATACCAAGTAGGAGCAGATGATAACATGATGGAAAGGAGAAAGGTCAATGAAGCAAAATGGGGACCGGAAGTCCTGCCAAGTACATGCTGTGAGATTGGACAGGTCGGATATGGGTGTGACTTGACAATCACTGATAGAAAAGAGAAATTGTTTTTGTGTGGCAAAGTGTTTGCCCACTTTAGTACTTCTGCAGTAACAAAGACAGAAAATGAGAGAACAGTAGTTATAAAATTAGGATAAATTTAATAGTGAAAAAGAACCCAGATATCTTATCACTTACCACTTGAAAGGGAGACGAAAACCGTGCTCTTATTTAGATTATCTTAGAATCTAAGTGATCAGCGCCACAATTTTTTTAGTTACCATATTATTGGATATGTTTGTGAGGTTTGATTGTGTCATCTTTTCTTATTCTACCTTAGCTGTTGTTAGTTTCAATGGTACATGTTGGGAATGGCTTATGGTAGTTATTATGTTTGTTACCCAATATTTTGATTAAAAGGATTGTTTATAATTAACGATAAGAAATTGCTTACTTTCTGATCATTAGAGTTTGTAAATAAAGATTTATGGTTACTTGGTAATTGTTTGCTTTTGTGTGGCCAGTTACTTCTTGACCTGATGGCATTCCGAGAACAAGCTCTGCGACTCATATTGGATTTAAGTAGTACTGTTATTACCTTGTTGGTGAGTATCAAAATCTTCTCCTTCATCATGCAAAATGTATTCAGTTTGATACGAAGTACAATCAATCAACCTCGATAGCTGAAGGATCCATAGAACTTTGGCCTGTTAATATGTATGTATCATGCACTGGATGATTGGATGATGTTAAATTGATCCTTTCCTTGTTTACCTCCAATTCATTTAGAAGAAGAGAAACATAGTGGCTTGATTTGTTTATGGTATCTCTGATAACTTGGTGCAGTATTTTGCAGCCTCATCAGAACTCGCTTATACTGCACGCATTTATGGATCTCTTTTGTTCCTTTGTCCGTGTTAATCTTTTATCTGAGAAGGTGAAGTGGGCTTTGTATTCCCCTATTTCTTCTTTCTCTCTTGTAAATTCTTTGGGGTTTGTATCCTTTTATTTAATATGATGCGCATAAGCAGGCTTCTTATCTTGTTGACACCATTGAAGTTTGATGCCTAATACAGATACCAAGGAAAATGATGTTGCAAATGTATAACCTTCTGCATGCCATGTCAAGAAATGACAGAGACTGTGATTTCTATCATCGGTATGGAATACATTTGAGTAGTGCGGTTATCTTCATATGTCCTGGGCCTTGGGCCTGATGGGTAGCAACACAATTTTATCAGTCTCTGATAAACAATAATGAATTTATAGTTCTGGCTTTCCTTTTCTGTTTCTCAATATGCAATTTCCTGAATGAGGATTTCATCACAGAATGAAAATTTTGACTTCTGTCTAAGCATGCTGTGGATATCTGTGCTTGAACGGGAATGGAAATGTGGATGTCTCCTTGCTTTTTATGCTAGAACTGTAAAAGAAATTTGATAATCTTGATTAGTGAATGGGTTTAACAACTTGGTCAGGTTCTTAAAGGTTAAAAGTACAATGATCATTATCTTTATGGTTTTCTATTTGCAAAGAAATTTAATGGCAGGCAAATTAAATGCTTCAGTTTTGTAATGATGTTATTTTTTCACTTATAGTAAATTTATAGTTCATGTGTAAATAAATGTGATAAGGTTATCTATGCAAAGCTCAAAATGTCTGCTTTTGATGGAATTAGGATTCTGCTTGTGTAGGGAATATAATATGTAAGTTTTGCTAGTATAATCACTCTTGGCTCTGCTTAAGATGTTTGAGGTCAATAAGACAACCTGGTCATTCTATTAATAGGAAAGAACTCAAGGCTAGCAATCTTTACCGTGAATCTTGAATTCTGAAGCTACCCATGAATCTGAAAGTAATGAGTTCAATCGACCTACTGAATCAGTTTTAGTACTAACAAGGCTGCAAAGATGATTTAAAGTGGTTCCGGATTGAGTTTGAGCTGCATTTCTAGAGATTTTATTTTGTGTCTTTGCTTGCTCCTCATAAAATATACCTTTTGTAATTGGCATCTCTAGCTCTTTGTCTTAGACTTTTTTTGCCGAGCCACCACTAGCACATTAAAGTAATGACAAATGGTTTACTGCTCCTTATTTAAGGTGCTTTCCTTTATATTCTAAAATTTAAAATGCTTGACTGTCTAGAAATCAAGGACAGCGAGGAAGGCTTGAAAAACACTTGGTTACTCTATGGATTACAGGGCATGTAATTGTCCTTTCTAATTGAATCTTCTCTTTATTATCTATCTTTGAAAATCTATTTTGGCTGTTCTTTTAGGTAGGCGTAGAAATGAGGTAACTATAGATACTAGTAACCACAATCACAAACCTGAGGGAATTTGGGGGGTGGGGGGTGGCGACTGCTGTGAGGGCAAACATAAGTGAAATAAACTGAAGAATAAAGAAATATGTATTTCACTGATTTTACAAATTCTCGATGCCTGGTGTTCCCCACTAACTAGAACAAGAGTAGTTAGGCTCCTCTACATATTGTTGGCTAAATTTTTTAATTGACAGGCTCATGCAACATTATTCTTGAGTGGTAAAACATTCCTTTTTTTATGTGTTCATGCTTGGATATTGATCTTTTGTAGTATTTTTAGCATGTTGCTTTAGTTTATGTTGAAGGCACTACATTGTATCTCATACACATTATGCATTTTTGATATCTCTCTCCTTTTGTATTGCAGGTTGGTTCAATTTATAGATTCTTATGATCCACCATTGAAAGGGTTACAAGAAGATCTAAATTTTGTCAGTCCACGTATTGGAGAGGTCATTTTTGTTTCTTTTCCATTGAAAAATTGATAGAAATATTGATGATCATATCTCTATTTGTGTGTTTGTCCATCTTTTTTCTTTTGGAATTACATGTTATAAGATATTGGTATCTAGCCTTCATCACTTGTTTTTCTCTCTAATCTTCATAGTGGGGTGATTCTTCTGTAATAACAGGGGGTTGGACCATAAGCTTTTAAAATTTATCATATAGCCTGCTAGTATCAGGATGGTGAGGAGATCTCTTCCTCGTTCTTTTCTTCTTCTATCAATCATGAGCTTACAAATTGTCTTTGAATAAAAAAAAGAAAAAAGAAGAGGCAATTGAATTATATAATTTAAGACATCTATAATGGCCATATATGTCAAGCTCCCCATCTGAAGGAAAGAAAGATTGTTGGTCATTAGCTTTACCTTTCCCTGAATTTGGTTATGTGATGCTCACATCGTAGTGTGTTTATCATGGTTATGCTGTCATGAAAATGAAGCTGCAATAAGTAGTCCTTGTTACATAAATCACACAAGAGTTTGAATGTTAACAAATTTGGAAATCATACTTGCGTTTGCTATTGGTTTGATTTCTCAGGTATTTTCGAGCTTAACTTTCATTATTTATCTCCAGGTTTTAGAGGCTGTAGGCCCTATCGTTTTCCTATCTACAGATACAAGGAAACTCAGAAATGAGGAAATCATACTTGTGTTTGCTTTTGGTTTGATTGCTCAAGTATTTTGGAGCTTAACTTTCATTATTCATCTCCAGGTTTTAGAGGCTGTAGGCCCTATCATTTTCCTATCTACAGATACAAGGAAACTCAGAAATGAGGGATTCCTAAGTCCATATCACCCTCGGTATCCAGATATACTAACAAATTCTGCTCATCCTATGGTACATACTGTTCTTTTGAAAGATCTTGACATTTGGGTTAATGCAAAACTTAAATTTTCTTTAAAGTTCTAAATAGCCAAAAGTAGTTACTGCTAAACTTTGTTGATGCTAGCTTTTGGACCTTTCTGCTAATTTCAATGGTTTTGTTATGTCATTTTCACATTTCAGAGAGCCCAAGACCTAGCAAATGTTACTTCTTACAGGGAATGGGTGTTACTTGGATATCTTGTTTGTCCCAATGAGCTGCTTCGTGTCACTAGCATTGATATTGCTCTGGTATGCCTTGCCCGATTAATGGTCAGCTCATTCTTGTGATTCAACAATGCTTTCATAAAATATCAGATACATGCTGCAAGGAAGAAGCATGTTTTTAGATACTCGAATACTGAACATACTGTGTGAATGATAATTTCAACAAGATAAGTTCAACTATATTTTACAAAATGTTTCTCATTATTAACAGCCCAACTTCTTACAAGCCCATATCTTTCAAGTGCAGTTGACCACATGGTATATTTCTTATGTGTATCAATATTACCTTCTCATGAAAGAGATCATACTTTCTTTTAAAGTTCCATTTTTGTGGATGTTGCCTTGGTCCCACATTTATGACATGTGAACCTGGTTTGGAAGTAAAACATTTTCTGATGATTGATTGTAATGAAGCATATGAAAAGTTAATTATGGATTAACTGAGTCCTTGTACTTTCAAAGTTTTTGGAAAGCTAGTTATCATCTAATGAGAATTGTTCGAGAAATGAATCAATACTGATTTCATTCTATGTAGTTGATAAATATTAATATAGAGTGCCTTTCTGGCTTGTTTATATGGTAAAGCATACCCCGTGGGTTTGAAGTAATTGGTGGTGAGTTGTATTGTGGTAAATTCTCTCTAATTCATTTTGCTGATTTCACTGCACCTTTTTTTTTTAATTTTATTTCTTATGAGATATTTGGTAATATTTATCTGCTAAGCTGATAATATGAGCAGTTTTTTTCCTTTTTGGTCAAATACTTATCTTTTTTGGTTCAAGTACTTCTCTCTCTATTGCTAATTTCTTTTCCCTAACACATTCAAATACATATATTGTGTCTCTTTATTTTCCATTAGGGTTTATCAGGAATTATCTGGATGCTTTGTACATTTGTCTGCTGATGCTTCTTTTCCACATGTTTCCTTAATTTTTAAAATGGTTCTCAGGTCGTACTGAAGGAAAATTTGATACTTGCAGTATTCAGGGATGAGGTGAGTAGCACTGTCAATTGTCCAGACGGTGTTCTCTGGTTACAATGGCTGATTTTTATCAAAATCTTGAACATGCAGTATGTACTATTGCACGAGGATTATCAGTTATATGTTTTGCCTCAAATATTAGAGTCGAAGAAGATGGCCAAATCTGGGCGCACTAAGCAAAAAGAGGCAGATCTCGAGTACAGTGTGGCAAAGCAGGTTGAAAAAATGATAAGGTAAAAAACTTAGTTTTGATTTGATAGTATTGATGGAAGGAATGAAACCATTGCTGCCTCCCTCCTATGGTTTTTCTATCAATAATTTGTCTCATATTTTTCTTCATCTGGTTTCTTAAATTACTATTATTAACCTTAAAATATTGGATATATGCTCAATCTTTTATATGCCTATTACTTTACTGGTGAAATTACTAGGTATTTATCTGGAGAACTGGAAGCTATTTGCTTGTCACATTCTGAGGAAGTTACCAAAGTTTGTAGATAAACAGAAGGGAGGGAAAATAGAAAGTCATCTTTTTTGGCCATAGTTCTATCATCAGAAAGCATGTCGTCTGGGGAAGCCATCGTTGGCCTGGTTACAAAAATGATTAAGCTGTGAATCTAGCAAAATAGAAATGTTGAAGAATCCTGAAAATGTGATGGAAGAAATGATCAACCTCTGTACTTAAAAATATTTTGATCATTTATGTTAATGGTACTACATGTTTATATGGCTGGGACTTTTCTTGGTGCATGGATAATGAAAAAAGGGCATGATCTCTTTTTTGCTTATTAATGTTAAAATTTCTTCAAGTATGCCACTAATATTTGCCAGTTACCTTTAATTTCTTTCTTTTTTATATTATTATTCTGATGAAAACATAAAGAACAACCAGCATACCTAGTGTTTCAGCATCTAATGTGATTTGGATGTGTTGTAAATGTTGCAGTGAAGTGCACGAGCAAGCACTTCTATCTTGTGATGCCATTCACCATGAGAGGAGAATATTATTAAAACAGGAAATTGGAAGAATGGTACTGTTTTTTACTGACCAGCCAAGTTTATTGGCACCAAACATCCAGGTATTTAAAGTGATAGTACCTTTCCTTTTGTTACCCTTTCATTTTGCTTATATTCAAAGTTCTCAAAGACTAATATTTAAGCACATGGTTGACCAAATCTGCTATGTTAGGAATCCTTCTGTTCAGTCTCAATATAAATGCAGTAGTTTGCTTCATGTTTTCACATGTAGGCATGTGCTTGCACACACACCTGTAGAAAGAGTTTGAACCCTAAGTTTTTGCCAAAAAATAATAATAAAAAATTATATAGCTGATTGATATTAATTGAAATTTATTTCTAGGCTAATAGGAATTGAAAACAGTGAAGTGGGGTCAGGTGGGTGGAGCGATCTGACTTCTCTCTGAATATTTTTTACTTGCCACAGTACTAAATGTGGATTTTTACCCACAAATTCTTCTTGGAACAATCATTCTCTAATGGTATGGTGTTTCCTACAGATGGTATTCTCTGCCCTGGCTTTGGCACAGTCTGAGGTTATCTGGTATTTCCAACATGTAGGAATTGCATCATCAAAATCTAAAGCTTCTCGAGCAGTACCAGTTGACATAGTACGTTAAGTTCTTTCATATTCACTTAAATCGTGTCACTATAATTTTATATAAGTTGACTGGTTTTTAGCTTAAATTGGTGTTATTTTTGGTGGCAGGATCCAAATGATCCTACTATTGGCTTTTTACTTGATGGAATGGATCATCTATGCTGTCTTGTGCGGAAGTATATTGCAGGTTATACAGGGTTTGATGTAATTTGTTTTTCATAAATCATATAATTTATGTTGATAGTGCACTTAATGTGCTAAATGGTGAAAAGCGTTTTGGTTATTTCTCATTATTTGAGTAAAGAAGCAATCATTTTCCATTGCCTCCTACCAAGTTCAAATCCATGACCCCTTATGGACCAACACCCCCCCACCCCCACCCCAATCCTCTAATTTCTGGCCAATGGTCTTTCTTTAACAATTCCCCCAGTTAGTCAGAAATGTGCCTACCTAGTATAATATACAGATGAATTACTAAGTCAATTCAAAGGCTATTTTCCACTGAAGTTTTCCTAGAATTTGGGTTGCTTATTAAACATATCTATGCACTGATTTTTCCTCTTTCTTCATGAGGACGAGTGATATAAATGATCTTACAAGCTATTTTGTCGTGACAAATAGAAATGTTCTTATATGTGAAGGACATGCTTAACATTGATTATGCAGTTTGATAAATCTCTAAGATAGCACATGGAGCTTTTTACTAACTGGGTTAGGTTTTCAATTCGAGGCTCTATCATGGCTTTAGACTGGTGTTGTTATCTTATGTTTTCTTATTGTTGCTAATCCATCTGCATTTATTTCGTTGATTGTTTCAGTCCTCACCGTTTCTATATAAAAAATAGAAAAATCACTATATTTTTTGTTCCAATTTGCAATATCATGGAATGAAGAACAGTTATTATAGTGCTGGGAAAGTGTTAATTTTATGGAAACTTGATTTTATCTAACCCCGAGGCATTTGTCATCTTGTTCATATTACCTGAAATAGTGCAGCAACTAGTTATTTAGCATGCATTTATCTAACTCCATAGGCCTCAAGCATGGACAAACAAGTCTTTAAACATTTTCATATCCAATGCAGCTATCAGAGGCTATGCATTATCATACCTGTCTTCATGTGCTGGTAGAATCCGGTTTTTGCTGGGAACTCCAGGAATGGTGGCTCTTGACCTTGATGCTAGCTTAAAAGGGCTTTTCCAGCAGATTGTTAAGCATTTGGAAAACATACCAAAACTGCAGGGTGAAAATATTTCCGCCATCACATGTGATTTATCTGTAAGAAATCTGTGGAAATCATGCTTTTGATTTGTTCTGCTGAAGTTTTCTGAACTTGAATTGACATTGGGGCTTTGGAAGTATCACTTCCTATGATGAGATTTTACAACCCTGTGGTTTTTTGAAGTGCTTGTTGCATAATATCAAGAATTAGATACCTCCATCACATGAGGATTTCTCATTCATATCCAAAAGACATTTATGATTGGGTCTGTTGAAAGAAGGTAATCAGCAGATATTGTTTGAAGGAAAAGTTACAGAGTGATGATCTCTGTTGGTCCTATTAACTGTGACTTGAAAGAAGCATTGGTGAAGTCAGTCGTATTGCATTTATGCTTAATTTTTTTTATGCCTCCTTATTGTGGTTTCTGTTAATTCCTTGAAAAAGTTGTTTGTTGCCATTTCTTTCACCACTGTTTTCATTCTCTTTCAAGAGTTGTTTACTTCACAAGGGCATCAATAACCATATCATGGTATATCTTTTTTAAGCAGGAGTTTCGTAAAGATTGGTTGTCAATATTGATGATTGTAACATCCGCTAGATCATCCATAAACATAAGACACCTGGAGAAAGCTACTGTATCTACTGGAAAAGAAGGATTACTGTCAGAAGGAAATGCTGCATACAATTGGTCCAGGTATTCTCCAACTCTTGTTCGCCATTATGACTAGTACTACTGTTAGGTTGCTGAAAAGTTAGCCTATGACTGGACTAATAACTTCAGGAAATCAATCCACATGGTCTAATGTGATTAGTTTGGGATTGACACTATGATTTGAGTGATACAATTATCTAACACTGTAGAAACTATAATTATGAAAATTATATCTGTAAAGTTAAAAAATCAACTGAATTATTTGATGGTGAATTGATCTCATTCAGATTCAAACAAAAGCCCTTAAAGTTGAGATGAGGAGCTTATTGTTTATTTTATTGAAATTACTTGGAGTAAGTGTAATAGAATTTGAAAAATTACTTCTGTGCCCTCGAGGAATATTTCAAAAAGCTTAAAACAAACAGTTATTCTCATTACGGTTCGTTTCTAGCATAGTGCTCCATGACTCCCAGATGTACCAGTTTGTGAGAGTGAAATTTGTTGTGGTGGCATAGAAATCCACTTTGATCATGTTCGTGTTTGGTGTGGATTTATGCAGTGACCTTTGCATCAAGTAGCTTAAACTTTGGGCTAAAATGTTAAATGCTCTTCCTGGGTATGGGAGCATGGTACATTATACCAGTTAATGCTGTCTGGTTTTCGTTTTAAACTTTGAACCATGTGCTAGACCAATAATTAATGTTAGAGGATGGCTGCTTAGAAAAATGTGAAAATAGTATGGTGAAATCATAATTCTGAGGTTTTTATGAAAGCCTACAGGCATAGGTTCTCTCTTTTCTCCAAAAAGCATCTATGTTTCATGCTCTATTGTACTGTATTCAGGTGGTTACCTTGTTCATATGGAATATTATTGAAATATACAGAATAACATATATGAATCACTTTCAATTGCAGATGTGTTGATGAACTAGAATCTCAATTATCAAAGCACGGAAGTCTAAAGAAGCTGTATTTCTATCACCAGCATCTTACAGCAGTAAGCTCCTACCTATTTTAGTTTATAACTAGTTTGTATGCCCATGTTATGTTGCAGTGAGACCTAAATTTTTTTAAACCTAAAAATATTTTTTAGGTCTCAGGAAATTCTTTGGCAATGTCATTAAACCTGAAAACATATTTTGAATATTTTTTTATAAATATAAATTTTCCTATCAATGTATCTCTTGTTTATCTTAGCCAACACAATATTTTTAATTGAAAGCATTGTCTCTATTTTTTTAAAAAAAATTATTACTGTTAAAGCAAGTTTTTTAAAAATATCAAAATAAGATGTCTATGTTTTGTGTGACTGAAAGCTTAAAAAATCATAAATGTAATAAAATCATGTTCCAAATCTATGTAAGCATTTTAATAATAAACAACCGATTTCAATTGAATTATCATAAATTATTTATTGTTAATATTATTATTTTCAGATCAAACACATAATAATTGATTTATTTTAATTCAAATAAAAATTTATAATATTATTTAAGAAACACGTCAAAATTGAAGAGTAAGTGAATCTATTAATTTTTTTATGGAATGTCCAAAAAAAAACCAAAGAAAAAAATGCAAAAGAAAAATAAAATAAAAGGCCCAGCATGGGGGCCATGCCTGCTCAGCGGGCTAGACATGCGCGCCTGTCCCTGTTTTAATTTTTTAGACAAGTCTTCTGTCAGTGTGTCCCCCAACGCTCGAACCCGTGATCTCATGCTTGTCACGTGACTGAGTTCTGACTTGGATTTGTGATAAAAACAATTAAAAAAATATATAAAGGTGCTTTACTGTGAACAGTAAAGCACCATAAGGAACCTAGTTCTTTTAGTGTTGCAGGTTAATTTCAAGTGAAGGCTGGCTCTTCAAAATACTCAACTGGGAATTGCCAGACTGGATAGGCTCCCCGAAGATAGGACATAGGACTTTTAGGCGGCCCACTTAGTTGCTTTTTGTTTCCACTATTATCCTCTTTGGCTTTCTTTTTTCTTATGGGCTCCTGCTTTAACCAACAATACATCTTTGCCCATGGTAGGTCTTTCGGAATACCATGTTTGGACCAGAAGGGCGTCCTCAACATTGCTGTGCATGGCTTGGTGTTGCTAGTAGCTTTCCAGAGTGTGCTTCTCCAATTGTTCCGGAAGAGGTGATCCATTAACTTGCTTTTTTTGGTTTGGGAGAGGGGCTGTAAATGATAATTTTTTTGCTAAGAAAAATTGAAATGGGAATGACTTGATTTTGTTTCATTTAATCCATAACACTCAGCATTGAACCATACTTATTGAGGGCATGATTGCATGCTTTATAAAGAGGATATAAAGAGGATGACTCCCAACTACTGCTTTTTCCCCAACCTTGCTCTCCATCATGCATGCCACACATTTCCTCTCATCAGAAAAAAATGGAAACTTCATGAAATTTACTTTATACTTTATTGTAAACAGGTAACTAAAATTGGGCGTGATGCAGTCCTATATGTTGATTCTCTTATTGAATCTATCATGGGAGGATTGGAGGGATTGATCAATATTCTTGATTCCGAAGGAGGATTTGGTGCCTTAGAGACTCAGGTTTTTTATATCAAACTTGTAATTTACTATATCAGATAAGGAAATATTCAAGTCTACCCATGTTTAACAAGCTGTTGTTTTTGGAAATCTCAGCTTCTTCCAGAGCAGGCAGCTTTTTATTTGAATAACGCATCCAGAGTTTCAATTCCTACATCAAAATCTCCCAGGGGAGCAGTTGGTTTTCCATTGCCCGGCCATGAGAGTTATCCTGAAAACAATAGTGCTATAAAAATGTATGGCATTATAATATGTGCTGTTTTTCTTGGATAATCTGCAATGATACAGCATGTCTTGATTCTTGAGTATGTGCTGATGGCAGGTTGGAAGCTGCGATGCAAAGGTTGACCAACTTGTGTTCAGTTCTGAATGATATGGAGCCTATATGTGTTCTAAACCATGTATTTGTTCTGAGGGAGGTGAGGCATGCTGAGTTTATGTTTATTTTTTTCGGGTTCGGTATAGGACACTTTTGTTGTGTTTGATTTGTTCTTAATTTTGATTCTTTCAAGTATAAATTTACTAAATTGGGAAGAGATGTATCAAGCCGAAAAACTATTAAGTTTTGGGAATACCCCTTTTAATTAATACAATTCTCTATTTGAGCTATGTTGAACTGGAAGGGGTTGGTTTCACTTCTTTTTAATCCATAAGCTGTCTCTGTGCAATAGCATGGTCTAAATGTGTGTCAACTCAGAAAATATCAAATTGTTGGGATTCAGCTATAACAGTGTAGTCTTCTGTGCAGTACATGAGAGAGGGCATACTTGGCAACTTCAGGAGGAGATTGCTTTCAGTATTAAAAACTGACAATGATCTTCAACGGCCTTCTGTCCTAGAGTCCTTGATTCACAGGCACCTGAGCATTGTCCATCTAGCAGAGCAACACATCAGCATGGACCTTACTCATGGTATTCGAGAAGTTCTACTAACTGAGGCCTTCTCAGGACCTGTGTCTTCTCTGCAATTGTTTGAAAAACCAGCAGAGCAGCTTACTGGGTCAGCCACTGAAGTTGTCTGCAACTGGTATATAGATAACATTGTCAAAGATGTATCAGGTGCTGGGATCCTTTTTACACCAATCCACAAATGCTTTAAAAGCACAAGGCCTGTCGGTGGATATTTTGCGGAATCAGTCACTGATCTCAGAGAACTACAAGCCTTTGTTCGTGTATTTGGTGGCTATGGAGTTGACAGGCTAGACAGAATGATGAAAGAGCACACAGCAGCACTATTGAATTGCATTGACACATCATTACGGTCAAACCGTGAAGTGTTAGAGGCTGTTGCAGGCAGCATGCATTCTGGTGACAGAATAGAAAGAGAGGCATGCTCGAGGCAGATGGTGGACTTGGACACAGTGATTGGATTTTGCGTTGAGGGAGGACAAGCACTTGCTTTTGATCAGCTTCTTGCTGAAGCTGCTGGGGTCGTGCTTGATGAAGGTGCACCATTGATATATTCATTACTTTCTGGGGTGGTTAAGCATATACCTGAAGAAATACCTGAAAAGAAGGACATTAGAAGAATAAGAGGGGTGGCAAACAGTGTTAATATAGTTGGAGATCATGATTCTGAATGGATCAGATTAATTTTGGAAGATGTTGGGGGTGCAAATGATGGTTCTTGGACATTGTTGCCTTATTTATTTGCCACCTTCATGACATCAAATATATGGAATACTACTGGCTTCAATGTTGACACTGGGGGCTTCAACAATAATATCCATTGTCTGGCAAGGTTGGTTTTCCTTGTTCCACCATGTTGTTAAAATGTTGGGTTGACGTCAATTGGATATTCTTCTGAACATAAGAACTTCAATGCTTTTTGAACATGTTGTGCATATGAGCTAATGATCTGCTGTCAGGGAGCCATAACGAGCATTTCTATTCAAATTACTTTTGATTGGGTTACTGGCCACTTGCCATTTATCTATTTTATTTTTAAATTCAGAAACTGTAACCAATGGTCTACTGCATGTGCTACTAATCTTGGTATAATATTTGCTACGTGAGGGAGCATCATCGATGTCTGTACACATTAATTTGGTTTTCAGTTTGAACACAAGTCAACAACTATTGCCTTCTTTTTGTTTCACCTGATGAGCAACCATATTTACTGCAAATTTATTAGGGTCATGCATATGCCATTTGTTTTTTAAACTCTTAGTAAATGAAATGGTTTCATCCATCCATTATTATTAATATTCCTTTTCTTCTACAATTGAATATTCTTGGCAGGTGCATGAGTGCTGTGATTGCAGGAAGTGAGTTAGTGAGATTGGAACGTGAACATCAGCAGAGACAGTCTCTCTCTAATGGTCATCTTGGTGAGGCTTTGGATCCTGAAATACATAGCCGTCTGTCTGCTGAAGCAAGTATAAAGTCTGCAATGCAACTTTTTGTCAAATTTGCTTCTGGTATTGTGTTAGATTCTTGGAGTGAAGCTAATAGGTAAATATGCAATGCCTGTTATGTGCACCCTCACATTGATAAACATACACACATACAAGTTACATGTTTGCACGACTTTTGTTTGCGTACAATCATGTTAATCATTTGAAGTCCATTTCAACATAACCACAAGCATTTCTTAAAAACTTACATTAAGTTAAATATGTGGTGGCACCATTTATTCTTTCAGCTCACATTAAGTTAAATATCTTTTTGACCTCTCTGTTTTCTCTCATCATTCTCGTATCTCAATCTCTTCTCTGCTTTCTGTGCAGATCTCATCTTGTTGCAAAGCTGATTTTCTTGGACCAACTTTGTGAGATCTCGCCTTACCTTCCAAGAAGCTCCCTCGAAGCCTATGTTCCTTACGCAATTCTCCGCTCAGTTTATAGCCAGTACTACATGAAATCTCCATCCATGCCTCTGGCACTACTAAGTGTCTCACCCCACCATTCACCTGCCATATCACTATCTCACGCCTCTCCTGCAACCAAGCATCCTCGTGGGGACTCAACTCCACAGCATAGCGGCAATGACTCAGGTTTTTTTAAGGGATCATCATCCCATAGCCAGGAACACCTTTATGATATGGATAGTGGAAGCCTGCGCGGCATGGACAGTAAACATCGAAATGTTCGCCGCTCTGGGCCTTTGGATTATAGTTCAAGCAGAAAAGTTAAATTTGTTGAAGGCTCAACTTCAGGGAGCACAGGTCCGAGTCCACTACCGCGGTTTGCCGTGTCAAGATCTGGGCCGATAATGTACAAGTAGAAAATGGTTAACAATTGCAGGGTCGTGAGGGTTGATAAATTATGAGCATCTCATCAATCATCAGTTATATATAATTGTTAATCTAGCAGACAAGGTTGGCATTATGTAAATGTCATAAATTCTTTGTTTCTATCTTGTTCTTAGCCGTACTGCCCCTAATCATATAAATTAATGTCCGCTGTGAGAGTTCAACGTGGTTAGTTTGATTTCTCAGTCTGTTGATCAGCATTTCAAGATATTTGAGCTCCATTTCTCTTGGAAAAAAAAGTTATCTAAATCCAATGTCTTTGTTTCTATTTATCGGGACTAGATATTGTTTAGGGTTTTAGACAGCATTTTGTTCAGGGATGTGGATGCGATTGTGATAGCAACGAGGCTTTCTGTTGTGGTGCTGTGGATGTCAAACAATGGCCATGGTTATAACTTGTGTAAATTTGTTTTAAAATTCAAATACCTAGAATAATCTAATAAACTAAAGAAATAAAATTGTTGGGTAAAGTTTACACCTTTTCCCCATTTCTTATTGGAGGGTTTTCGAATGTACAGTAAGTGAATATTATAAATCAAACTAGATTATAAAATCTCTGGCCGAAGGTCCTGCATTTTCTTACTTTATAATCTCAAGTCAAATTCTTTGATATTTAAAATTTAATTTTTTTAATCATTTGTTAAATATCCTGATTTACATAGCTTATAACAAAACTAGTTGGAGGAAACAAAATCTACTGTAGAAAAAATAAAATAAATTATAAAGGGGGCGATTTGTAGAAAACCGAGAGTATATACACAAAAATGTTACTTTATATACGCAAGTGGATGCTTAACAACTGAATGTATGGATCATACTGAAGGAGAAATAATTTTATAAATGTTTTGTGTATTTAATAAATTGCTCGAAAGTGTTAAAATTATTAAATGGTTAATTGCAATGACTATTATATAACTCAAGTAATTAGCTTGTTAAAGCAAATATTTAGTACCTCAAGATGGTGACGTCTCTATTTAAATTTGATAATCTTGGACATAATCTAGAGGAACAAGGCAGAGCTGTACTCAAAATGTAAATCAAATAATAATTATATAAAAAAAAAACCCGGGAAGAAGAAGGGGTCAGTGCAGTCTATTTTCTGCCTTTGATCCATGAGAGTACTGAACTAGCAACTAACATTCACAAACTTCATCTGCCTAGTCTCGCTTATTAAAATACAAAACAAAATGGACTTTTAAGACGAGGGAAAAGAAGTAGAAAAGAAGTCAACTCCAGTCAAGAATGGCCGGCTGACCACTGTCTAAGGAAGCTGAATATTCAACAGTTTGTTTTAATTAAGAAAGAGCTCCTTAAGGGAAATTGAAAATTCTACTGTCTCCTAAATGCGCAACAGTAGTAATTACAGAT